>ENA-OOYV01000154-OOYV01000154.1-human-gut-metagenome-genome-assembly--contig:-NODE-154-length-53902-cov-7.661560_pt1 | contig 53902 bp, 55 predicted proteins | sample MGYA00241704_ERZ501380 | MGnify/ENA primary metagenome ERZ501380 (study PRJEB25962, sample SAMEA2042984) | human gut metagenome | biome: human gut; feature: human-associated habitat; material: faeces...
CATCCATGTCCGTCTGATTCTGGACGAGTTTGCGGTGCGCCCGTAAGCGGTGCGAAAGCACCGCGCGGGTCATTCTGAAATCCGCCTTTGGCAAGGCGGTAGGCGTGTTATGGAATGCCTATCATTAACCGGCTTATCCGTAGGGGAAACCCGATGGGGAGTATAGCATGCCGGAAAAGGTGCAAGTCAGTTCAACCATTGAACTGCGACTGAGCATCGAGATGAAAATCTCTGCATGAGGATAAAGGTTACACTACTTGGACGATAGTCAGAGGAGCTTTATCGTCAGCCACAACGGAACAATGGTTACATACGTTGTGTAGTGGGAAGCGGCGCAGAGTTTAGCGAAATGTTGCCGCCACCATATTTCCCGCTGTCCGGCCGCAATAAGCGGAAAATGACGAAAGTCGTATCTGACAGCAGAGAATGCCAAGTTCAGATTGATCTAAACGGGGATGACCTAAATCGGAATGCTCATAGAGCTATGGAATCAGTTCCTGAATATCCGACATGGTCACGGAGCCTCCGTAGTAGTCCGAGGACGGGAAAGCCGTCCACATGGCGAAGGGAGGCAGTTTACTCCCCAATACAACAAAGGAAAGGTGCGTGAGGCACTATGAGAAGTCCCAAAACTGTATTGGAAAATCTACAAAGGCACAGCCTCGACAAATCTTACAAATATGAAAGGCTGTACCGAAATCTCTACAACCACGATTTCTACTTATTGGCCTACCAGAATGTGTACGCTAATAAAGGGGCAATGACACCGGGAATTGATGGACTGACGCTGGATGGGTACGGAAATGAGCGTATCAACAACCTGATTGACACGCTGAAAAACCGCAGCTACCAACCAACTCCTGCCCGCAGACGCTATATACCGAAGAAAAACGGAAAGATGCGCCCGCTGGGCATACCGTCAGCCAATGACAAGCTGGTGCAGGAAGTCGTCCGGATGATGCTGGAAAGCATCTATGAGCCAAGCTTTTCAAAATACTCACATGGTTTCAGACCCCAGCGGAGCTGCCATACGGCATTACTCCAAATTCAACACAACTTCACAGGCGTGAAATGGTTTGTGGAAGGCGACATCAAGGCTTACTTTGACACCATCGACCACCATGTGCTAATTAGCATTCTGCGCCGCCGTATTGCAGACGAGAGCTTCATCGACCTTATCTGGAAATTCCTCAGAGCCGGATATCTGGAGAACTGGCAGTATAATGCTACATTCAGCGGAACGCCGCAAGGTTCTGGCATTAGCCCTATTCTGGCAAATATCTACCTGAATGAACTGGACAGCTACATGGAGGAATATAAGGTAGAGTTTGACAGAGGTGATGCTCGCAGATCCAACAACGAATACACAATGCGGCAGAGCAGATATAAACGCTATGTGGACAAGTGTAAGAATAACTGGACTACCATGAATGAGGAAGAAAAAGCCAACGCTCTGACCGAGCAGAAGCGGCTCCGTAAGGAATACCAGCAGTTCCCAGCCCACGCCCCACAGGATGAGGGGTACAAAAGAATCCAGTATGTTCGATATGCCGATGATTTTCTTATTGGAATCATTGGAAGCAAAGTGGATGCCGAGAAGGTAAAAGCAGACATTTCAGCTTTTCTCTCGACCAAACTGAAGCTCACAATGTCAGCAGAAAAGACGCTTGTCACGCACAGTCATGACAAAGCACGTTTTCTGGGCTACGACATCACGGTGAACAACGATACTACTACCCGCAAAACGTCTAAGGGTCAGTGCCGGGTTTTCATGGGCCGGGTCAAGCTGTACTTACCTCACGAAAAGTGGGTAGGAAAGCTGTTGGATTACGGTGTCCTGAAAATTGTGAAAGACGCTCAGGGAAAAGAAAACTGGAAACCATTGCAACGAGATGACTATATGTATCTCGAACCTCATGAAATCGTGGCACAGTACAATGCGCAAATTCGAGGAATTTACAACTATTACCGTCTGGCATCCAATGTTTCCGTGCTGAACAAGTTCAGGTATGTGATGGAGTACAGCATGTACAAGACATTCGCAGGAAAATACCGGATTACCATGACTAAGGCTAAGTTGAAATTCCAGAAAAACGGTGCATTTTCCGTGCCTTACAAAACAAAAGCCGGAGAAAAGACAGTTGTGTTCTATAACCAAGGCTTCCGATGCATGAAATACGCAATGGGAGAATTTGTAGACCAAACTCCGGAGTACGCAAGACTGAATAGGCCCGGAGAACTGTTCTTCCGTTTTAAGTCTGGAAAATGTGACCTCTGTGGGACACACAGCAAAGACGTGATGATGCACCAAGTCAGTAGTCTGGAAGGCTTGACTGGCAAATCGCGTTGGGAACTGGTCATGCTGGAAAAACACCGGAAAACACTGTTTGTATGTAGAAATTGTCACAAAGAGATTCACACGTAGATTTGAGTAAATGGAGAGCCGGATACAGCGAGAGTTGTAAGTCCGGTTCGGGGGCGAGTTCCCGGAAACCTGCCGCAGCAATGCAGTAAGGCGCCGGGTACTTAGCCTACAACATCGGCCAGATACCGAACTTCGATAAGCTGATCGCCACCATCCGAAGCCGTGAAATATCGGCTTCTATTATTTTGCAGTCGCAGAGCCAGCTAAAGGCGATCTACAAGGACAACGCCGATACCATTGTGGGCAACTGCGATACTATGTTGTTTTTAGGCGGTAAGGAGAAAACCACGCTCAAAGAGATCTCGGAAATTCTGGGCAAGGAAACGATTGACAGTTTCAACACCAGCGAGAACAGGGGCAAGGAAATCTCCCACGGCTTAAATTATCAAAAATTAGGAAAGGAGCTGATGACACAGGACGAAATTGCAACGATGGACGGAGGAATGTGTATTTTACAGGTGCGCGGTGTACGCCCGTTCTTCTCCAAGAAGTACGACATTACCCAGCACCCGAACTACAAGTACCTATCCGACGCCGACAAGAAAAATGCCTTTGATGTTGAGAGATACATCCGGGCGCAGCGAAAGAAGAAACATACCCCCGCCGTGATCGCGCCGGAGGAAGTGTTTGACCTATACGACATTGAGCTGCCGGAAACGGATAGCCACGAAGCCGCCGAAACATAACGGCGGCTATTTTCATACTCAACACAAATCAATTTTATGTAGCCGCAAAGCGGCAGAAAGTGAGGAAAATTTATGGCATTTTTCAATAGCGCAGTTGGTGTTTTGCAGACTTTGGTTATCGCGCTGGGCGCAGGCCTTGCAATCTGGGGTGTTATCAATCTGATGGAGGGCTACGGCTCGGATAACCCCGGTGCCAAGAGCCAGGGTATGAAACAGCTTATGGCTGGCGGCGGCGTTGCGCTGATCGGCATGATGCTCGTTCCCCTGCTCTCCGGCTTGTTCGGTTAATCAGCCCGCATAAACCTTTTGCGCATGACTGTCTGACATAGGCATAGGCGCAGCCCCCGTGTGCTTCACGGCATACGGGGGCAGAAAGGAGGTGCCGCCACTTGATACTTGATTGGCTCGAAGAATGGTTTAGGGGCATATTAACGGACGGCATCATAGGCAACCTTACCGGGCTGTTTGATACCGTCAATCAAAAGGTGGGCGAGATTGCCGGAGAAGTCGGCGCGACGCCGCAGGGCTGGAACGCCGGGATCTTCAACATGATACGCAACCTTTCGGAATCAGTCATTATCCCCATTGCGGGCGCGATCCTTGCGCTTGTAATGTGCTATGAACTGATACAGATGGTGACGGAAAAGAACAATATGCACGACGATGTATGCTAATAGCGAGGACTTTCAAGTCCTCGCTATTACAACGATGGTCAGCTCATTTGTGGCAGAATAGTATGACCGAAGCACGAGCTTAGAGAATCGTACAACAATATCTTTCCGTCAAGCGTAATGGCATCATCGGCTGTGTGAAACCGATGATGTATCGAAGGAACTCCAACAGTTTTGATTGTATGGCAGTTGAAAAATGAACTTTTGGTGCCAACATGTAGAGGTTGACTCACGAAACATCTACTGCTGAAAGTTTAGGCCATATCCAAGTCATGCCGCCGTCGTGCGTATGAAGTGTCATGGTGCGGTCGTTTCCGTCCTTATCGAGCAGTATGATCGGATAGTTGCCGTCATTGCCGGAAAACGTTGGATTCTGCGGCTGCATATTGTATTGCGCGTATTCTTCCGGAATATCCAGTTCCAGCCGCGCCCATGTTTTGCCGCCGTCCAGCGTCCGCGCGATTTCGGGGCCGTTGTCAAAGAAGTAGCGGTAGCTGATAAAGCCGACCATTTCAGACGCAAAGCCAGCGCCGATGACCGTGCCGGTATAAAGCGCGTTCGGGATAGAAATACTCCACGTTTCGCCATTGTCCGTCGAGGTGCAGACGTTCGCTGCGCCTGTTCCGGCTGCGGGCGGCAGCGCAGCGACACACCAGCAGAACGCGCCGATTTTGCCGTAGTAGAAAGTGATGGAGTCCAGATAGCCAAAGGTGAAGGCTTCACTTTTCCTGTCACAGCCGGGGAGCGCCGCAATCAGATCATACGGAACCGTTGCGATTGGCTCCTTGTTGTCCGTGCTTTCGTACAGCTCAATCCACGACGTTTGTGAGTTGCCAACATAGCCAATCAGTTCTACAGTATCCGAAGTTCGCAAAGTATTCTCTGTTTCGGATGTGGATGTTTCTGTATTTGGTGTCGATTCACAGTTTGTTTTGAGATCATATGCAACCTGTAAACAGTTATCTGCGAAAAGCAGTTTGCCGGAAGCAACTATATCGTCACTATTATACGCCTTTTTGACGACCCACAGGCATCCATCCGTTTCGTTAAGTCGGAGTGAGTAATCATATTTCCCGCGATCCTCCAACATGTAACTTGCGCCGTTTGCATAGTCGTAGACAATGATACGGCTGTCGATCATGCCGGAGCCAAAGGTGAGCGTGGAACATAGGTCAGGAAGCCCATCACCGGTAAGATCGCAGAAATATGTGTTCCAGATGGGCATTCCGGTATAAAGCTGCGTGACTTCGCTTCCCGTCACGGCGTCCATCTTCTCCGGATACCAGCGGAACGTCACGCCCGGATATTCCGGAAGTTCGATTTCAAGGTTTTCGTCCCAGTTCATTTCCTCGGGCTTTTCAAGGTAATCGAACCACGGCTCCGTATGTGCCGAAGAAGTATCCGCTATTTGCGTGAATGTCGCCTCGCGGGTTCCAAAACAAGACAAGCCGTAACCGTCCGACATTCGGAAAACCAGTTTTCCGTTATCCGCACGGAGAGACGCGGTAAACAGAAGATATTTTTCCGATCCGGCCTCCTGTGCCATCTCCGGGGTGCAGCCATAAAATTCGGCCCATCCGGCAGTTCCCCGTACACGGTATCGAATACAAAAATCTGTGTTTGTGTCGTTTTTGACGATCGTTCCGACAACGGAGAGATCGTCCTGGACGGTGAAAGATGCATCCACAGGGAAATCCGCATCATAACCAAGCTGATAGCTCCACGCGGAGCCGGGCGCCAGCAATTCCGTAATATCGTTTGAGCCCTCCGATTTTGGATTCGTCAGAAAGCAGACCGCTGCCGCAGCACAAACAATCACAGATGCCAGAACGATCCAGAACGCGGGCTTCTTATAGTTCATCACGGACTTTACACGCTCCTTTACTCCCACCTCACCAAAAGCAAGCGGACACGCCGCAATTACACGGCGGTTGACGCTGCAAGCCACAAGTGCCTGTGTATAATCGGCTCTTTGTTCATTGCCCATTTCCCTGATAACCTTTTCATCACATGCAAGCTCAATATCCCGGCACAGCAGTATATAGCTGAGCCACATCAGCGGATTGAACCAATGAATTGTCAGCAGCAGAAAACCGAGTGGCTTCCACCAATGATCCTTGCGGCGGATATGCGTCTGCTCATGGGCAATCACATGATCCATCTCGCGGCTGTCCATATGATACGGAAGATAGATTTTGGGTTTGATGATTCCCAGCACAAACGGAGAGCAAACCTTCTCGCTTTGATAGATGTTGCCCCGCAGGATTACCGCTTCGCAGACCTTGCGGTGCAAACGCCAGTAGCTCACAGCAGAGTAGAGGAAAAGGGCTGCTATTCCGAAAAGCCATATCCCCGTTAAAACCGGAATCCATATTTGCAGCGGATTTGCACTTGCGCCCGGTGCGGGCGTGAACGAGCTGCTGATTACTGGGTTGATAACATGATTGAGGGCAGGAACACCCGTCTGGACGGAAGGTGTCTGCTCCATCATAACGGTTGGGCTGATTGTTTCTGCGCTCGGTATCAGGCTCAGTACACTTTCAATCGAAAAAGGGAAAACCATCCGTGCAGCGACAATGCCCCAAAGCAGAACATTTACCCATTTGGGAGCTTTTTTCAAGCAAAACCGCAATGTCAAAACCGCAATCACAACCCAGCTTGCGGATATGCTCATATTGACGATTTTTAGAAAGAGTTCGCTCATGTTGCTTCCCCCTTTCGGATCCGGTCGATCATCTGCTGCACTTCGTCAAGTTCGTCATTAGATAAATCCTGCCGTTTGGTAAAGGCAGCGATAAAAGCAGGAAGAGAGCCTTCAAACTTCTTTTCCACCAGTTCATCGATCTCACACGCCTGCGCTTCATCCTTTGATATAAGAGCGGTCACAATGCCATCTTCATTTTTCAGTACGCCGCGTTCCCCAAGACGTTTGATAACGGTATAAGTCGTGGTTCGCTTCCATCCCAACTGTTCCTGACACAGCTTTACAAGCTGCGCGGCGGCGATTGGTTCATGCTCCCACATAATCAGACAGAACCGGTATTCACCCTCATGAATCTTTGGTATCTCCATATGCAAGTCCTCCTTGTCTACAGCGGTAGACTTCGTATATAGTCTACACGATTAGACATTCAAAGTCAATAGAGTTCATAGAAAAGTTACACAGGCAGCCGCAGAAAAAGCGGCTGTCTTTTTTATCTGGACTTTGCCAAAACGTCCACGCCAGACCGTAGTAGTGGTGAAAAGCGGACAGGACGGTTTATCGCAAACGCTTTATTTGCAGAAGTGGCCAAAAAGCGTTTTTGAGATTGTAGTAAGGGTAGGGAGAAAGAAAAACACTCTGGTCGAATGTTGCTAATGGTAACGCCAATGTTACCGTTGGTATGTCGCAATCCTATCGCTGCTGCGATACCGTAAAAGCAGAAAGAGTTGCAGCGACGAACGGCGGGCGGCGGCAGTTTGTTCACAAAATGTTTACAAATACATACCCTGCTTTTTGCCGAGGAAATGTCCGTTGTAAAGTGAAGGGAGGTTTGGAGCAGCAGAGAGCAAGATTCTACCGAGGTGCCAGATTTCGCATTTCGCTCATTCTGTCTCATCGGAATCTTGTTGGGGAGTGCCTTCCCCAAACCCTGCTATACGCAGCCTGACGGCTGCGGCAACCTCGCCCAGCGACAGAGCTTTGCAAGCTCCATCGCCGCGCAAGGTTTTGAAAACCGCTCGAACTGCAACCAGCTCCCGCAGCCAGCACAGAAGAATTTTTCTCACCGGCATACTCAACAAACGGCAGATTTCTGTCCGTTGAAAAGTAGAAAGGGCAAAACATGGAACAAAACCGGAGGCTGATTCACTTAGTAAGGTGGAGAGGTTTTCAGAAATTTTTCTCTGACAGTACCAAGTTTTCGAGAAAAATGTCCGTTGTAAATTGAGGGGCTTCCAAATCGGAAAGTCCTTCCCGCGCCGGAGCCGGTAACAGTTTGACCCCGGCGGCACGGTGTTCCTTGACAAGTGAATAGCTTTTTCAGACAACAAGCTCTCTGTGATAGCCAAACCGAAGGGTGCGCCATGACCTCCCGCGTGGGAGTGAGCGAGAAACGCCAGCTTCGGGAAAGCCGGGTCGTTCCCGGTGGGCGATGACAGCAGAGGGCAGCTACTCCCCATTCGGGATCGTCCGAGCGTGATAACAACCGTCGCAGACCATCCGATGAAAGGCCGCATGAGTTAATTGCGGGCGTGAAGCGAGTGCCGAGAACGTCAGGCAGTCTGTAAAGCAGAAGTTATAAAGTAAAGGGCTTTCCGCTCTGGAAAACCCTTGTGAGTTTGAGCCGGTAATAGGGTGCAAATTCGCCCCGAAAACGGCGATAAGTGAAAGGAGATGAAGCCCATGCCCCGCAAAAAGTATGACACGCCGCACCGCAGCCGTGTTGTCAAGACCCGCATGACCGAGGAAGAATACGCCGATTTTGCTGCCCGCCTTGCACCCTACGGCATCAGTCAATCAGAGTTTATCCGCAGAGCCATTCAGGGCGCAAGCATTCGCCCCGTTGTCACGGTTTCCCCAGTCAACGACGAGCTGCTTGCCGCGCTTGGGAAGCTGACCGCCGAATACGGGCGCATCGGAAACAACCTCAATCAGATCGCCCGTGCTATCAATGACTGGCACAATCCCTATCCCCAGCTTGCGGCAGAGGTACGGGCGGCGGCTTCCAATCTCGCCGCCTTGAAGTTTGAGGTTCTGGAAAAGGTAGGTGAAGCCGTTGGCAACGTTCAAACATATCAGCTCTAAAAACGCCAACTACGGCGACGCAGAAAAATACCTGACCTTTGCACACGACGAGTTCACCATGAAGCCCACGCTGGACGCAGACGGGCGGCTTGTGCCGAGAGAGGATTACCGCATTTCCACCCTGAACTGCGGCGAGGATGATTTCGCGGTTGCCTGTATGCGTTCCAACCTCCGCTATGGCAAGAATCAGAAGCGCGAGGATGTCAAAAGCCATCATTACATCATCAGCTTTGACCCACGGGACGGCCCGGACAACGGGCTGACCGTAGATAAGGCGCAGGAGCTTGGCGAGAGGTTCTGCCGGGAGCAGTTTCCCGGTCATCAGGCGATTGTCTGCACCCACCCGGACGGGCATAACCAGTCCGGCAACATCCATGTGCATATTGTCATCAATTCTCTGCGGATTGAAAATGTGCCGCTGCTGCCCTATATGGACAGACCAGCGGACACAAAAGCCGGATGCAAGCACCGCTGCACCGACGCGGCGATGGAATATTTCAAGTCCGAGGTCATGGAGCTGTGCCACGAAGCCGGTCTTTATCAGATCGACCTTCTGAACGGCAGCGCAAACCGCGTCACCGAGCGTGAGTATTGGGCGAAGAAAAAGGGACAGGCTGCGCTGGATCGGGAAAACGCCGCCCTTGCCGCAGATGGCAAGCCCACCAAGCCAACACGCTTTGAAACCGACAAAGAAAAGCTGCGCCAGATCATCCGAAAAACGCTGAACGAATCGTTCACCGTCGAGGATTTTGCGCAAAAGCTCTTGCAATACGGCGTGACCGTCAAGGAGAGCCGAGGACGGTTTTCCTATCTCACTCCCGACCGCACAAAGCCCATCACGGCGCGGAAGCTGGGCGACAGCTTCGACAAAGCCGCCGTGCTTGCCGCTTTGGAGCAAAATGCCCTGCGTCCCGTGAATACCCTCACCTCAAGTGACGGTATTCCGTTTAGCCGCACCCTATCTTCAAACGAGGTTGCTTCCGACAGGCACACTCCGAAGCAGAGCGCACCGCAAACGCCCTCCATTGGGCGCATGGTTGACCGTGAAGCAAAACGCGCCGAGGGCAAAGGCGTCGGCTATGACCGCTGGGCGTCAATGCACAACCTCAAGGCATGGTCGAAAACCTTTATGTATTTGCAGGAGCATGACCTTCTATCGCCGGATAAGCTGAGCGCCGCCGTGGATGCAGCCGGTGCAGAAGCACGGGAAGCACGCAGCCGTTACGACGCTGCCGCTGCCAAGGTGACGGATAAAAAGGCAATGTTGGAAGCGATGGACAATTACCGCAAGACCTATCCCGTTATCAAGGAGTATCGTGCGATCCGCAAAGAGAAGGACAGGCAGAAGTTTTATGCCGCGCATGAAGCGGATTTTATTATCAACGACGCTGCTAAGCGTCAGCTTGACAAGCTGGGCGCACCAAAGCAGCTTCCGAAGCGCAAGGATGTCGTTGCGGAAATTCAGTTGCTCATTTCTGAGAAAAACGAGTGCTACAACGATTACCGCGAGAAAAGCGACCGGTTGCATGAGCTGATGACCATGCAGCGCAATTATCAGATGGCGATGCAGCCACAGCAGCCGAAACACGGACGGAAGCATGAGCAGGAGCGGTAAAAAGCAAAATGCCGCCAGAAACGGCGGCATTTGCGGACGGTCAATCCGTCTGATCTTCACTTGTTTCGGTCAGTAGCTCTATGAACTCTGCCGGAGCGTACACGGGGATCGGCGCTTTGCTGTAATCCTTGGTATTCCGCGTCACGATGCAGTCCACGCCGGAGCGCACCGCTGTCTCGACCATCACGGCATCCTCAAAATCGGAAATTTCCGCTGAGATCGCCTTGCGGATGTCCAGCGCCGTAGTGTCCAGCAGCCCGAACAACGCGCAGAGCTTTGTCAGAACGTCGCGGGTCGCTTTGTCGCTGTGCGTCTGCCTGTGTGTCAGGTAGTAAATGTCCGTGATGGCTTTCGCCGTCAGGAAACCTTCAAATTGCCGGTTGGCGCAGAGCAGGAAAATCGACTGTGCATCCTTGCAGAACGGTTCGCGGCTTTGCAGCGCGTCCACGATGACGCAGGTATCTATGACAGCTCTCATATCCGGTTTAGCCTTTCTTCCTTCGCTTCCTCCAACGTCACATCAGCCGGAAGAATCCCAAACAGGGACTTGGCAATGTCCACTCTGTCCTGATGGGGATTGGAGAGCTTGGCGACAACCTTGCCGTTGCGGGTGATGAAAATGTCCTCCGTCGCTGCAAGCAGAAGATACTTTCCGAGATTGCTTTTCAGTTCCGTCGCAGTAATCGACATGATCTGGTTCCTCCCTTCGTGATTTGGTTCATCTATATTATACTCGAATCGGGCGGAATACGCAATAGATTCGTGCGAAATATTTTACGAACCGTCCGATAACTTTCTGCGCCCGAAATGGAGCAAATGCCCCTCCCGAAAGCGCACAGAACGCGCCGAAGGGACTTGCCCATACCGCAATACCGCCCATTCCTTAAATGGGGCGCACAGGGCGAAAAGAACCCGAAAATGATACCGAGATTTACAGTTTGACCGTCTGCCGGAGCGTGACGCTTTGGCGACAGATAGGAGTGTAAAAATGCCGAGAATGAGTAAACAGCGGCGGCTGGAATGGTCGTTCTTCCTCGACCAACGAAACCGCATCACCTACAACACTTTTTGCCGTGGGTGTGTCCACGGCTGCAAGCAGAGCTTCCGGGCAATCGTTGTTCTTTGCCCGCATTACTGGTCAAAACGCTGGGAACCACCCGACTGAGGGCTGTCACGATTCGTTATACCCCTAATTCCCACGAAGGAGGTGACATTCCATCACTGAGTACATGAGAGCGGATACCCGGCTGCCGCCGTATCTGCCATATCCCCGCTTCCTGCTGCAAACAGACTTAACCCAGACGGCGAAACTGCTGTACGCGCTGCTGCTTGACCGGGCGACGCTCTCACAGGCAAACGGCTGGCTGGACGAGGGCGGCAGGATTTACCTTGTGTTTCCCATAGAGAAGATTGCCGCCGCGCTGGACAGAAGCCCCATGACAGTGAAAAACGCCCTTTCCGAGCTGGAGGACGCTGGGCTGATTGAGCGGCGCAGGAGCGGCTTTTCCAAGCCAAACCGCATCTATGTGAAGCTGCCGCCAGACGGACAGAAAACTTTCCAAGTGACAGGCAGAAATCCTTCCTCCATTGAGACAGAAACCTGTCCGACTGATGGAAAGAAAGTTGTCCCTATGATGGAAATAAAACTGTCCCCTAACAACCTGAGTAGTAACAACCTGAATCAGAGCCACATGAGTAGAGAGAGTGAAGCGCCCGCCGCATACGGACGATACAAGAATGTTTTCCTGACCGACACCGAACATGCCGAGCTGCTGCGGGAGTTTCCCGACAGGCTGGACAGGCTCATATCCGAACTGTCCTCCTACATGGAATCCACAGGCAGAAGCTATCAGAATCACGCTGCCACCATCAGACGGTGGGCAGAGAATGATAAAGCAAAGGGTGTCCCGAAACAGGGCATCCCTGATTACACCTGTAAGGAGGGAGAAAGCCTATGAACGATTTTACCGATATTGTTTCCAAAGTGATGGAAGTCAGCCCCGACGATGGCGATTACACCGGAGAGGACGGCTTGCTGTACTGCGGCAAGTGCCACACGCCGAAGGAAGCCTATTTTGAAGATGGTCGCGCCGCCCTGTTTGGACGTGACCGGCATCCTACAAACTGTGCCTGTCAGCAAAAACGCTATGAGGAAAAGCGGTGGGCAGACCAGCAGCGCAAGCACGAGGACACCGTAAAGGAGCTGAAAAAGGACTGCTTTGACACGCCGAAGCTGCGGGACTGGTGCTTTGCACAGGATAACGGCGCGAATCCGCAGATGAAGCACGCGAGATTTTACGCCGACAATTTTGATACGATGCTCTCTGAGAATATCGGCTATCTGCTCTGGGGCAGCGTCGGGACGGGCAAGAGCTTTTTCGCCGCCTGTATTGCCAACGCCCTGATGGAAAAGGAAATTCCCGTCCGCATGACGAACTTTGCCGCCGTTCTCAATGACCTGTCCGGCAGCTATGAGGGCAGAAACCAATACATCGCCCGCCTGTGCCGCTATCCGCTGCTGATTCTGGATGATTTCGGCATGGAGCGCGGCACGGAATACGCTCTGGAACAGGTCTACAACGTGATAGACAGCCGATACCGCAGCGGCAAGCCCCTGATCGTCACCACCAATCTGAGCCTTGACGAGTTGCAGCATCCGCAGGACACACCCCACGCCCGTATTTATGACCGGCTGCTGGAAATGTGCGCCCCGATCCTGTTCACCGGGACAAACTTCCGCAGACAGACCGCACAAAACAAGCTGGATAAGCTGAAAACGATGATGAAGGAGAAGGAGTGCCTATGAACAATACCGCCACCGCGACCGCAAAAGAAACCGTGCGCCGTCCCGCGCCCGCCGCTCCTTCCTCTGCCGGAAGGATGACCCGCAGGGTTGGCAACACCACCTACCGCGTGACGCTGCATTTCAAAGAAAACGGCAAGGAGGATATGAACGATAAAATCAAGCGGCTGATCAAAATGGGCTGCGAAGGTTGAGAAAGTGAGGAATTACGATGAAAACCCGGAAAAGTTACCATTGTCCGCTTTACTGCGGCAGGAAAATCGGCTATACTGTAATTGCCACAAATGAACTGACTGTCTGAAAGAGGTATCGTTATGAACAACAGACAGTCACAAGAAAAAATCACCGCCATCTATTGCCGCCTGAGCCGCGACGATGATCTTGCCGGGGACAGTAATTCCATCATCCATCAGAAGGATATGCTCACGCGCTATGCCCGTGAACGGAATTTTCCGAATGTATCGGTTTATTCTGACGACGGTTGGAGCGGTACGAATTTTGAGCGTCCAGACTGGAAACGCCTGATTGCCGACATTGAAGCCGGTAAGGTGGGCATTGTCCTTGTAAAAGACCTCAGTCGCGTGGGTCGAGACTATCTCCGTGTGGGCTTTTATACGGAGGTCACCTTCCCGCAGAACGGCGTTCGCTTCATTGCCGTCAATAACGGCGTGGACAGCGCCAATCAGTCCGAGAATGATTTCGCGCCGTTTCTCAATATCATGAACGATTTTTACGCTCGTGATACCTCCAAGAAGGTCAGCGCCGTCTATCGGGCAAAGGGCAACAAGGGCGAACACACCGGCAATCATCCCATCTACGGGTATCTGAAAGACCCGGAGAACAAACAGCGCTGGATCATCGACGAGGAAGCTGCCGCCGTTGTGCGCCGCATCTTCCGTATGGTCATTGACGGCAAGGGTGTGTACCAGATCGCGGATATTCTGTCCGAGGAAAAGGTGCTTTGCCCGTCTGCCTACCTTGCCGCAAAGGGCGTGGGCAACCGCAGGAACAACAAGTTTGAAGATCCCTACCGCTGGTGGGGTACGACGGTGAGCTATATTCTTGCCCGCGTGGAGTACATGGGGCATACCGTCAATTTCAAGACCTTTAAGACCTGCTACCGGGACAAGCACCGCAAGCAGGCTCCCAAAGAGGACTGGAAAATCTTTGAGGACACCCACGAAGCCATTATTGACAAGACTACATGGGAAACCGCGCAGAAGCTCCGCAGGACGATCCGGCGCGGTGACCGCAATAAAGAGCCGAACCCGCTGACTGGGCTGCTCTACTGCGGCGAGTGCGGCGCGAAAATGTATAACGAGCGCAGCGATGGGGACGCATACCACAAGACCCCGAAGGACAACTACGTTTGTGCTTCCTACCGCAAGAAAACGACCTCCTGCACCATTCACTTTATCCGCTCGGAGATCGTCCGTGACCTGATTCTGGACGCGCTGCGGAATGTAGCAACCTATGCCAGAGCCAACAAGGAGGATTTTGAGCAGCTTGTGATGCAGACCACCTCCGACGCGAGAAAGCGCAGTCTGCAAAGCGGCAGGACGGAGCTTGACCGTATCATGCGCCGCACAAACGAACTGGACACGCTGCTGCAAAAGCTCTATGAGGACTACGCCCTCGGACGCTTGCCGGAGAAGCGGCACGCAAAGCTCTCTGCGCAATATGAAGCGGAACAGGCACAGCTTGAACAGCGCAGCGCCGAGCTGGTGGAGCAGATGAACGCAGAACAGGAAGAAAGCGTTAATGTTGGCCGCTTCATGGAGTTGGTAGACCGATATACGGACTTTACCGAGCTGACCACGCCCATGCTCAATGAGTTCATCGACAAGGTGATTGTCTATGAGCGCAGGAAGATCAACCGCTATCAGTACGACCAGCAGATCGAGATTTATTTCAATTTCATCGGTAAAGTGACGCTGCCGGAGGAAGAAATGGAATCCTCGCCGGAAGCCCCGAAAACGCTTCATGTTGCCAGCAATTCCAGCTTTGCGCCCATCGGGGACTACCTCTCCGCGCAGGGTGAAGAAGCGATTGCGCTGCCGTTCTCCAAGGTGGAGGAGCTGACCGGCAAGCCGCTTTGCAAGTCGGCGTACAAGTACGCTTCCTATTGGTATCCGGCGCAGGACAGACCGCTTTCCAATACCATCTACAACGCAGGATATGACGTTGACCGCGTGGATTTAGCTGCTGGGATCGTGTATCTGACGAAAGCCGCATAATTGAACGAACACCCCGCACTGTGCGTTTACAGGACGCATGGTGCGGGGCGTTTTTGCGTTTTCAGGAAGATAGTTGCAAACTGGAAGTTGTCAGACTGTTGTATAAGCATTACCCGCCATGTTCTTGAAATTCTGCTTTTCCAGCTATTGCTTTTCTTCTTCGTTTTCCTGAATATCAATTCGCTTAATCTTGAAGACAACGGAGCGTGTACCGTCATTGTAGCCGGCAAAGCGGCAAAGAAACATTCCGGCAACTTGACACACCCTATTCAAAAAGATGTGCTATAATCTTTTTGAAAACTTCTCTCTTTCATTTAGTGTTTGCAGCTAAAACCGTAGTATATGTGTGAAGCCGGAAAGGAGGTGGCGCGATGATTGATGATGAAAAAATTATTGAGTTGTTTTTTGAGCGTTCCGAACAAGGCATACGGGAACTGGACATGAAATACGGAAAAATCTGTCACAACCTTTCGTACAACATTGTGAACAGCAGCCGGGACGCGGAGGAATGTGTAAACGACGCTTATTTAGGCGCATGGAACGCTATTCCCCCGGTACACCCCAATCCCTTGTTGTCCTACATTGTGAAAATCGTGCGGAACATTTCCCTTAAAACCTATTGGAGAAAGGAAGCGGCAAAACGAAGCGGACACTATACGGTTGCCTTAGAGGAAATCGAGAGCTGCATCGCAGACCAGAAAACCGTGGAAGATGAAATTGAAGCCAGAGAGTTAGCCCGTATCATCGAGGCGTTTTTGGATACATTGACCGCAAAAGAGCGTGTTATCTTCATGCGCCGCTATGCGTATGCAGACACCTACGCGGACATAGCAAAGCGCGTAGGTATATCTGAAAAAAATGTATCCGTCCGGCTCACTCTGATCCGCCAGAAGATGAAGCAATACTTGATTGAAAGAGAGGTATTCGTATGACCACGAAATTGTTTTCCGAAGCCATGAGTGAAGTCGGCGATAAGTATTATGAGGAAGCTGAAAACTACCATTGTCAAAAGCATGAGTGGATAAAATGGAGTGCTATGGCAGCTTGCCTTACTGTTATGCTTTTTACCGCTCTTTCGGTTTTCCCCGACTATTTCCACCGGCAAGGTACTACACCGCCGGACAATCCGAACGGAGTTATTGTTGACAACCCTATTGACACTGCCGATGATGATACAACTCCTGCAACATCTGAAATCCATGTAAGCATGGACAATATTTCCTTCAATGAGACGGGGGCATTGATGGATGCCGCACGTATATGGCGCAATCCGGAGCTATATGACCATATTCAGTGGGATAAAAACGCTGTAATCGAATACTATGGAAAAGACTTGTCCCCTGCATATATTCCAGATGGCTTGACCGCAGCCAATGGCAATGGCACTGCACGGGTTATTGTAGACAAAAGCGGCAATATTGTAGAGGACACGGTTAGGCTCAATTTCTATCATGACTATTACGAAGATGGAAGCCCAAAGCTGACAGAAGGCGTGACGGCGCGCAAGGGATTTTCTATCACGGCTTCAAAAATCGGCATTCTAAGTGATTGTATTTATCTTCTGCCCGAAAATGAAGTGAAAACTTCTGACATTGACGGAACGGCAGTTACCTTTGGGTATCGTTCCATGCCCTATGGTCCGTATAACCCTGACACGCACGAACCGTCTGGCTACTATGATATGTATGTGGCTGAATTTGAATATGACGGTATCGAATATCAGATAGTCGCAGAACAAATGGAAGCCGAAGAAGTTGTAAAAGTTGTATCGTCTATCATCTATGGAGAAGAAGTAATCGTTGATAAGTAATTGACACCAAAAGAGAATATACCACAAGGGACAGCCGAGAAATCGACTGTCCTTTTTCTATGTCTATGAACAGAAAGGAGCGACCACCCATGACAAAGCCAAGAGAGAAAACCCGCGAGGAATTGACTGCCGAGATTGAGGACGGGAAGAAGAAAATCCGACAGCTTGAAAATCGGGAAAAGATATTGCGGCAAAAGTTAAGCATTGTGAACAACTCTACTCACTTTGACATCTCCAAATCAACTTTAGCCCTGTGCTGCGTATTGAGCGCGGCACAGGGCTTTTTCCGTTTCTGGCGATTTTGAGCAACACATTCGATGCCCTGTACGCAGGACGCACCTTTGTATTTCGTGGAATCGGACGATAATCAGCCAAACCGCAAAAGGTCACGCGAAACCGCGTACCAGCGGCACGACACCGCGAATCGCGGAACGGTGCAATCCATACGCGCAGACGGCAGATACTTCACGAATCCGGCAGGCATTGATTTTTCCTCCCTGATTTCAAGACCTTCCTGCCCGAAAATCCCTGTGAATCCGTATCGTTCGCAAAGTATTTACAGTTTCATTTGAAAAACCGTCTTGACAATATTCATCGGACATTGACACCTTTATGTTTTTCAAATGGGTGTTCAAAACCTTTGCGGCTGTTCTTCTCGTTACGAATACATGGAACATTGTCATGGGCGTGTTTGACGCGACCCAGCAAGTGGTAAATCAGAGCGCGGGCGTGATTATCAGCGATACCAGCATAGACATTTCATCCGTGGTAACAGACCTTGAAACGCGGCTGGAAGCCATGAGCATAGGCGGGCTGATCGGACTGTGGTTTCAATCCCTGTTCGTGGGCTTGACTATGAATATCCTGTCTATCTGCATTATGCTGGTGATCTACGGGCGCATGATTGAAATATATCTTGTAACTTCCCTCGGACCTATCCCACTTGCGACAATGACAAACGGCGAGTGGCGCAGCATGGGGCAAAATTACCTAAAATCCCTGCTGGCTCTCGGCTTCCAAGCATTTCTCATTATGGTGTGCGTCGGCATCTATTCGGTGCTGATCCAGACGATTTCCACAACTGGCGACATATCCGGCGCGGTGTGGACAGCAATGGGCTATACCGTACTGCTTTGCTTCTGCCTGTTCAAGACTGGCAGCATGGCAAAAGCCGTATTTGGCGCACATTAAACACAGGAGGTACAAAGCCGCTACTTATCAAATCATTTACGCAGACCCGCCGTGGGGATATGAACAGAAAAAAGTTCAAGGCGCGGCAGAAAACCACTACCCCACCATGAGCATAGACGAGCTGTGCGCCCTGCCCGTGGCAGAGCTGGCAGCAAAGGACTGTGTACTGTTTTTGTGGGCGACCTTTCCCCAGCTTCCCGAAGCCTTGCAGCTTATTAAGGCATGGGGCTTCCACTACAAAACCGTTGCTTTTGTATGGCTGAAACGGAATCGGAAAAGCCCCTCATGGTTTTACGGGCTGGGCTACTGGACACGGGGAAACGCTGAAATCTGCCTGCTGGCGACCAAGGGCAAGCCCAAACGGAAGTCAGCGGGCGTACACCAATTTATTATCTCCCCCATAGAGCAGCACAGCAAAAAGCCCGACGAAGCAAGGCAGAAAATCCTTGCCCTTATGGGCGACCTGCCCCGCGTGGAGCTGTTCGCACGGCAGAAAACGCCGGGATGGGATGTGTGGGGCAACGAAGTTGCAAGCGATTTGTTGCTTGCGGAAAGGAGTACGGATGGCTTATGTGAGCGTACCCAAGGACTTGACGAAAGTTAAGACCAAGGTACTTTTCAACCTAACCAAAAGACAGCTTTTGTGTTTTGGTATCTCGGCGGCAATCGGTTTGCCGCTTTTCTTTTTACTCAAAGACAGCGCGGGGACAACCGTTGCAGCAATGGTAATGATCTTTGCCATGCTGCCCGGATTTATGTTCGGCGTGTATGAGAAAAACGGGCAGCCCCTTGAAGTGATCGGGCGGCACATCATAGAAAGCTGCTTTATACGCCCAAAGGAGCGACCCTATCAGACCAACAACGCATACGCCGCCCTTGTGCGGCAGCATCAAATGGAAATGGAGGTAAAGGCGATTGTCCAAAGCAGTAAAGCCCGCAGCGGCAAAAACAAAGCTGACCCGCGCAGAAAAAAAGCAGATTAACGAAATAATCCGCAAATACAAGGGCGACGGCAAGCCCCATACTGCGCAGGACAGCATACCCTATCACACCATGCACCAAGACGGCATCTGCTATCTGGGCGGCAAGAGCTATTCCAAAAGCATTGAGTTTTACGATGTAAACTACCAGCTTGCCCAGCCTGATACGCAGACGGCAATCTTTGAATATCTGTGCGACTTGTATAACTATCTGGACGCTTCCATCCATGTGCAGCTTAACTTTGTCAACCGAAAGACCGACCAGGAGCAGATTGCACGGAGCTTTGAGATCCAGCCCTGCGGCGACGATTTAGACCCTATCCGCGTGGAAAATTCGGGGATTCTGAAACGGCAGCTTGAACGGGGCAATAACGGCAATTTAAAGACCAAGTATCTGACCTTTACCGTGGAAGCCGACAACTACAAAACGGCGCGGGCGCGTCTGATCCGCATTGAAACGGATTTACTCAACTATTTCAAGGTAATGGGCGCAAGGGCGCGTGTGCTGGACGGTAAGGAACGGCTGGAAGTGCTGCATGGCATTATGCACCCGGACGGGGATCGTTTTCACTTTGACTGGAACTGGCTTGCCCCAAGCGGGCTGTCCACCAAGGACTTTATCGCCCCGTCCTCTTTCGCGTTCAAGAAAAGCCGCAATTTCCAGATGGGCAATAAAATCTGCGCCGTATCATTCCTGCAAATCCTCGCGCCGGAGATCAGCGACACGATGCTTACAGACTTCCTTGATACCGATTCCGGCATTGTGGTGAGCTTCCATGTGCAGGCGGTGGAGCAGACCGAAGCCGTCAAGATGGTAAAACGCAAGATCACCGACCTTGACGCAATGAAAATCCAAGAGCAGAAAAAGGCTGTCCGCGACGGCTACGATATGGACATCCTGCCCTCTGACCTTGCCACCTACGGTGGCGAAGCAAAGAAGCTGCTTAACGAGCTGCAAAACCGCAATGAGCGTCTTTTCCTTGCCACATTCCTTGTCCTCAACTACGGGGACACCACAAGGAAGCTGAACAACGATATTTTCCGTGCCGCTGGCGTGGCGCAGAAATACAACTGTACGCTGACCCGCCTTGACTTCCAGCAGGAAAAGGGCGTTATGAGCTGTCTGCCGCTGGGACTGAATCAAATCGAAATCCAGCGGGCGTTGACTACTTCCAGCGTGGCAATATTCGTCCCATTCGTGACGCAGGAATTGTTTGAGGGCGGCGACGCCCTGTATTACGGGCTGAACGCCAAGAGCAACAACATGATTATGCTTGACCGCAAAAATGCCCGATCCCCTAACGGGCTGGTATTCGGCACACCGGGCGGCGGCAAATCCTTTTCGTGTAAGCGCGAAATGGTGAATGTGCTGCTGCAAACGGGCGACCATGTGATCGTATGCGACCCGGAGGGCGAATACTGGCCTTTGGTGAAGCGTCTGCATGGGCAGATTATCCGGCTGTCACCCACCAGCACGGACTATGTAAATCCTCTGGACATCAATCTGAACTATTCGGAGGACGAAAACCCGCTGGCACTCAAATCCGACTTTGTGCTGTCGCTGTGTGAGCTTATCATGGGCGGCAAAACGGGGCTGGAAGCCATTGAAAGGACAGTCATTGACCGCGCCGTGCAGCGTATCTATCAGAACTACTTTGCAGACCCGCGCCCGGAGAATATGCCGATCCTGTCCGACTTGCACGATGCGCTTGTGGCGCAGCACTTGCCGGAAGCTGACCGCGTGGCACAGGCACTTGACCTGTATGTGTCCGGCTCTCTGAATTTCTTTAATCACAGAACGACGGTGGACATCGACAACCGTTTTGTGTGCTACGACATTAAGGAGCTGGGCAAAAACCTCAAAAAGCCCGCCATGCTGATTATCCAAGACCAAGTGTGGAATCGCGTCACCGTCAACAGAAATGCAGGCGTGTCCACATGGTATTATGCAGACGAGTTCCACTTGCTGTTAAAAGAGCCGCAGACCGCAGCGTATAGCGCGGAAATCTGGAAGCGTTTTAGAAAATGGGGCGGCGTACCGACGGGCGCGACCCAGAATGTCAAGGACTTGCTATCTTCCCCGGAGATCGAAAACATCCTTGAAAACTCTGACTTCATTTGTATGCTCAACCAAGCAGCGGGCGACAGGAAGATCCTTGCGGAACGCCTTAACATTTCGCAGGAGCAGCTAAAGTATGTCACCAACTCCGCACCGGGCGAAGGACTGCTGTTCTTTGAGAATATTATCCTGCCCTTTGTCGATCACTTCCCGCGTGATACCGAGCTTTACCGTATCATGTCCACCAAGCCCAGCGAGGTAAACGGCGTATGACGCTGCCCCTTGACACCATCCTTTGCGGCGACTGTCTGGCTGTGCTGAAAACCCTGCCCGACGAAAGCGTACATTGCTGCGTGACCTCTCCACCGTATTACGGCTTGCGGGACTACGGCATGGAAGCGCAGATCGGGCGCGAGGATTCCCCGGAGGAATACATAGCGCGGCTGACGGCAGTTTTCCGTGAGGTATGGCGTGTGCTGCGCCCGGATGGGACACTCTGGGTAAATATCGCGGACAGCTATTGCGGCACGAACAGTAAGGGCAGCACCCGCGACCCCAAATATCCGCAGGGACGCAACGGGCAGAGCGTTTCGCTCTCCCGCACGGTAAAGAACTGCAAACCAAAGGATTTGATCGGCATACCGTGGATGCTGGCATTTTCGCTGCGCGGCGAGGGCTGGTATCTGCGCAATGACATTATCTGGGCAAAGGGAAACCCGATGCCGGAAAGCACCAAAGACCGCTGCACCCGCAGCCATGAGCATATTTTTCTGTTTACCAAGAGTAAGAAGTACCATTTTGACAGCCTTGCCATAGCCGAGCCGATAGCACCCACAACCGCCCTGCGAAAGAAAGCGGGTCGCGGTTTTGGCAAATACTCCGTCCCTGTTCCCGGACAGCCCCAGACGCAGAACATCAACAAGCCGAGGGCAAAAGGCAGCATAACCGACGAAATGATCTCACCCGTCCGAAGCAAGCGCGATGTGTGGTTTATCAACACTGTGCCATACAAGGGCGGGCATTTTGCCGCCTATCCCCCGAAGCTGGCGGAAACCTGTATACTGGCGGGCTGTCCTGCAGGCGGCGTTGTCCTTGATCCGTTCATGGGCAGCGGCACGACGGGGCTTGCCGCCAAGCAGCACGGCAGGCACTATATCGGCATTGAGCTGAACACTACATTTTGTTCCCTTGCACGGGAACGGATTGGAAACGACACCAACGAAAGACGGTGAAAGGAGCAAACACCATGAAAAATGATGAACGGTATATAATCGAGGGCTGGCACTACCGTCTGCTGATTTTGGACTTGTATCTTCTCTTTGTGGAGAATGTCAGTCTGGCAAGGAAGCTGTCAGCAGCCAAGAGCCAAAAGGATTTTATTCGGCTGCAAAAACAGGCTGAACGCTACGAAAAACGGGCGTACAGGAAAATGCGTGGCTGGGGAATCCCCAAGGACTGTGTGAGCTTTGCCACCGAAACCCTGCAAAAAGCAATCACGAAAAAGTATCTGACGCCCCTGCCCGATACCGTGGAAGAAACCGAAATCTGACTTTGTTCCCCGGCGTGGGAACGGATTGGAGGTGATACCCCTTGAAAGAACTGAACCCCCGCGACAAGGTGACGCAGCGCATGACCCGCGACGGGCTGGTGCAGGACAACCAGACCACGGGCGAAAGCCAGAGCGTTTCCGGGCGCGACGCAGAGCAAAACTTATCCCCAAAAGAACAGCCGGAGCTTTTGCGCCGGGAAGAAACAGAAAGCGAGGATGCGGCGCAGAAGCAACAGCGGCAGCAGCCCCGGCAGGATATGCAGCCGCAGCAGACCGCGCAGCATGATCCCGCCCCGTTCCAGACCGGCAGCAATTCCCCTGTATCTCCCATAGTGCAGGAAGCCGCCCCCGTCCATTCCGGCGGCATGGCTGGCAAGGTGTATGACCGTGTAGCCGCCGAGCATGACGCCCACACGGAGCGCAGGGCGACGCGGCAGGGCAACAGCACCATCCGGGAGGGCGAAGCCGCAAGGCAGCGTCCGTCATCCCGTCTGCAATTTACCGACGAGGAACGCAGCACCCCGGAGCTGCAAAAGTATATCCGCAACTCTGACAAGAAAGCCGACAAGCTGGATGCGGCGCGGGCAGCCGTGCCGAAAAAGACCGTTATCACCAAGGAGCGCGTCTTTGACGAAGCATCCGGCAAGGGGCATACCCGTCTGCGCTTTGACAAGGTGGATAAAGCCCCGTCCAGACTGAAACACAATCCGCTTAACCGACCCGTGAGCGAAGCGGCATCTATGGCGCACGGCAAAATCCATGAGGTTGAACAGGAAAATGTGGGTGTGGAAAGCGGACACAAGGCAGAGGAACTTGCGGAGCGCGGGATCGGGCGCGGTGTGCGCAGCGCATACCGTCACCACAAAATGAAGCCCTACATTGCCGTGGAAAAGGCAGAACGGGCGGCGGCAAAGGCAAACACGGATTATCTCTACCACAAGGCACTACATGACAATCCCCAGCTTGCCGGAAGCAACCCCATGTCCCGCTTTTTCCAGAAGCAAAAGCTGAAACAGGAATATGCGAAAGCGGCGCGGGCGGCAAGAAGTGCGGGCGGCACGGCAAAGACCACGGCGCAGACCACCAAGAAAACCGCAGAAGCCAGCGCAAAGGCGGCGAAGCGTGTTGCCGAGGAAGCCAAGAAAGCAGCGGCATTTGTGGCACGGCATTGGAAAGGCTGTCTGATCGTCCTTGCCTGTTTCCTGCTCATTGTGCTGCTGATCGGCGGGCTGCAATCCTGTTCCATCCTGTTTTCCGGCGCGGGCGGCGGCGTGGCTGCTTCCACCTACCAATCGGAGGACGCGGACATCCTTGCCGCAGAAGCCGCTTACTGCGATATGGAAGCCGCGCTGCAAGACGAGCTGGACAACTATGAAAGCTACCACCCCGGCTATGACGAGTACCGTTTTGACCTTGACGAGATCGAGCATGACCCCTATGTGCTGATTTCGATTCTCTCCGCGCTCCATGAGGGCGCATGGACGGCTGGCGAGGTACAAGGAACGCTGCAAATGCTCTTTGACAAGCAGTATATCCTAACCGAAACCATAGAAACGGAAACCCGGTATAGGACGGAAACCCGCACGGGCAGCTATACCGTCACCGACCCGGAAACGGGCGAAACCAGCACCGAGGAATACGAATACGAGGTTACGGTATCGTACACCTACTACATCTGCAATGTGTCCCTTGAAAACTTCAACCTGTCCCATGTCCCCGTATATATCATGGGCGAGGAAGATTTGAGCAAGTATGCGCTGTATATGTCCACGCTGGGCAACCGCCCGGATTTGTTCGGCAGCTCTGAATATGTGGACAAGTACATCAACAGCAGCTATACCGACTACGATATTCCCGCGTCGGCATTACAGGATGAAACCTTTGCCGCCGTGATTGAGGAAGCGGAAAAATATCTGGGCTTCCCCTATGTATGGGGCGGCAGCTCTCCCAGCACTTCCTTTGATTGCAGCGGCTTTGTAAGCTATGTGCTGACAAACAGCGGCGTATGCAATACCGGGCGATTGGGAGCGCAGGGGCTTTACAACATTTCCACCCCCGTATCGAGCGCGAATGTCCGACCCGGCGACCTTGTATTTTTTACGGGAACATACGACACCCCCGGCGTTTCCCATGTAGGTATCTATGTGGGCAATTCCATGATGATCCATTGCGGAGATCCCATTTCCTATTCCAACCTTAACAGCTCCTATTGGCAGGCGCACTTCTACGCCTACGGCAGACCGCCCTATAACTGATCCCAAAAACGAAAGGAGATTTTAACCTATGGCTATGAGCAAAATTGACCGTATTGACCGTGAGATCGAAAAGACACGCGGCAAGATTACCGAGTTCCAAAACAAGCTCAAAGAGCTGGAAGCCCAGCGCACCGAGCAGGAAAACTTTGAAATCGTCAACCTTGTCCGTTCCATGTGCATGACCCGCGACGAGCTGATGAACTTCCTGCGCGGCGGCGGCAACGATGCGCCGCCCGTGGAAACTGCCTACCATGAGCAGGCAGAAACCGACTACGACGGACAGGAGGTAAACGAGGATGAAGAATAAACGACCTTTGCGACTGCTGGCTGTGATATTCGCCCTTGTGCTGTCTGTAACAACCTTTTCAACTGTGGCATACGCAGGCGGCGGGGATTACCACGATTCCGAGCTGACCCCGGCAGAGAACACCGAGCCGGAGGAAACTGCACCCCCAGAGGACGAAACCGAGCCTGTGACGATCACGCCCGGAACACCGTTCACCGAGGACGGCATAGCGGCAACCCGCGATCTGCTCTATGACGAGCATACCAACAAGCAGTACATCACCATTGAAACCCGAAACGGCAACACTTTCTATATCGTCATTGACTACGACAAGCAGCTTGACGAGGAAGAAGAACGCTATCAGACATACTTCCTTAACCCGGTGGACGAAGCCGATCTGCTGGCACTTTTAGAGGACGAGAACGGAAACAGCCCTATTGTTTGTTCCTGTACCGATAAATGCGTGGCTGGCGCAGTCAATACAAACTGCCAGCTTTGTAGCAAGGATATGACAAACTGCGCGGGCAAAGAAGCCGAGCCGGAACAGCCGGAGGAACCCGAACAGCCCGAAGAACCCGAAGAAAACAATATGGGCGGCATCCTTGCCGTCGTTCTGATCCTTGCGCTGGGCGGCGGGGCTGCTGTGTGGTACTTCAAGTTCCGTAAGCCGAAAGAAGCCACCAAGGGAAGCACCGATCTTGACGAGTTCGATTTTGACGATGAAGAGGACGAAGAAGAAAGCGATGGGGATGACGGCTACGAGCTGGACGATCCCGACGATAAGGAGGACACCGAAGAATGAAGCTGATTATCTGTGAAAAGCCCTCTGTGGCAAAAACCATTGCTGCGGCTCTGGGCGCAAAGGAACAAAAGGACGGACACATTGCCGGAAACGATATTTTGGTATCGTGGTGTGTGGGACATCTGGTGAGCATGAGCGACGCGGGCGGCTACGACGAGCGTTATAAAAAATGGCGTTATGAGGATCTTCCGATTCTGCCGCAGGACTGGAAATACACGCTGACCCCTGGCAAGGAAAAGCAGTTTGCGATTCTCAAAGAGCTTATGCACCGCGCCGATATTTCCGAAATCGTAAATGCCTGTGACGCGGGGCGCGAGGGTGAGCTGATCTTCCGCTTTGTTTATGAACAGGCTGATTGCCACAAGCCTTTTAAGCGTCTTTGGATTTCCTCTATGGAGGACAGCGCGATCCGCGAGGGCATGGACGCGCTCAAAGACGGGCGCGAGTATGACCCGCTGTATCAATCGGCACTCTGCCGAGCGCGGGCAGACTGGCTTGTGGGTATCAACGCCACCCGCCTTTTCTCTGTCCTGTACCATAAGACGCTGAATGTGGGGCGCGTCCTATCTCCGACGCTGAATCTGCTGGTGGAACGCGAGGGCAAAATCTTCACTTTCAAGAAAGAGAAATACCATATCGTGCATATCGGCTGCGGCGGCGCGGACGCCCAAAGCAAGCGGATCACCGACGCTGCCGCCGCCAATGGGCTGAAAGCGGCTTGCGAGAAATCGCAGGCTGTTTGCGTTTCTCTGACAAAGGAGAAAAAGACTGCCCAGCCCCCGAAGCTCTATGACCTTACTTCCTTGCAGCGGGAAGCCAACCGCACTTATGGCTTTACTGCCAAGCAGACCCTTGACTATGCCCAAGCCCTGTACGAAAAAAGGCTGCTGACCTATCCGAGGACGGACAGCAATTATATCACTTCCGATATGGAGCAGACGGCGGCTGACCTTGTTGCGGCACTTCTGCCCATGCTGCCATTTATGCAGGGCGTGGAGTTCTCCCCGGAGATCGGGCGCATTATCAACAATGCCAAGGTGACAGACCACCATGCGATCCTGCCGACAGCGGAGTTTGCTAAAGCCGGATTTGACGGGCTGGCAGAAAGCGAAAAGAAACTGCTGTCCCTTATCTGCTGCAATCTGCTTTGTACCGTTGCGCCGCCCCATGTGTATGAAGCTGTCACCGCTGTATTTGACTGCGGCGGCGAACAGTTTACCGCCAAAGGCAAGACAATTCTGACTGCGGGCTGGAAAGGCATTGACGACCGTTTCCGTCTGACGCTGAAAGGAAAGCCCGACGAGGAAGCCGAGGACGAAGCGACCCTGCCGGAGCTTGCCGAGGGACAGACCTTTGATAACCCTGTCGCATCCGTTTCTGAGCATTACACCACGCCCCCGAAGCCCTACACCGAAGATACGCTGCTGTCCGCTATGGAGAGCGCGGGCAAAGAGGATATGCCCGACGAAGCCGAGCGCAAAGGGCTGGGTACACCCGCGACCCGCGCCGCCATGATCGAAAAGCTGTTGTCTGCCGGATTTGTGGAGCGCAAAGGCAAAAGCCTTGTGCCGACCAAGGACGGCGTAAACCTTGCCGTGATCCTGCCGGATATGCTGAAATCCCCGCAGCTTACGGCTGAATGGGAAAGCAGGCTGACCGAGATTGCCAAGGGCAGCGCAGACCCGGACGAGTTTATGGACGGCATTGCCGATCTGACGCGGGAGCTGGTAAAAGCCTACTCCCATATCACCGAGGACGGCAAAAAGCTGTTTGCGCCGGAAAAGGAAGCTATCGGCATCTGCCCCCGCTGCAAAAGCCCTGTCTATGAGGGAAAGAAAAATTATTACTGCTCTGACCGATCCTGCCGCTTTGTGATGTGGAAGAACGACAAGTTTTTTGAAAGCAGGAAAACCACTTTTTCAAAGAAAATCGCCGCTGCGCTGTTAAAGGACGGCAAGGCAAAGGTCAAGGGGCTGTACTCCGAGCGCACGGGCAAAACCTACGACGGTACGGTGCTTCTCTGTGACACAGGCGACAAGTATGTGAATTACCGTATCGAACAGACCAAATGATCCGGCTGAACGAAGCACAGTATCGCAAGGTGAAAAAGCTGACCCGCCGACTTTGCGCCAACAACGACGGCGGGTGCTGCCTTGTGCTGGATGACGGCGACCCTTGCGTGTGTGTGCAGGCAATCAGCTATTCGCTGTTGTGCAGATACTTCCGGGAAGCGGTACTGCCCGCAGACCGGGAGCTGTGCGCGGATATTATGCGTGAGCATGATACCCGGAAGAAATGCGAAATGTGCGGCAAGCCCTACCACGCCCGCAGCAACCGTGCCAAGTATTGCGACGCCTGCGCACCCATAGCGGCACGGCGTAAAGCTGCCGAGCGAAAACGCCGCCAGCGGGAAACGGTAAAAGTACGGCTGCAAATCACGGTTTAGGGGCTGAAAATGCCTTGATTTAAGCCACCTTGCAGCCGCGTTTCCTACTGCCGAGGGATATTTCCCTTGATACCCCGAAAAACCGTTTTGAAAGCGTGACACAGAAGTTTCCGGCTCTGCCGGAGTACGGGGAGTTACGGAGCAAGCATAGGGAGTGTGGCTACACTTTGAAAAAGTGGAGCTTCACACTACCCGCATATCCCCGCCGTCCTCTTTGGAGTTCGGCGGGGATTTTTTGCTTGTTGGGATAGTCCCAAACCCTTATACCAATTTAGAAAGGAGCGCATACATGGACGAACACATTTTTGAAGTGTATCTTATAAACAAAGCCCGCCATACCGAGCAAAACCCCGTCGCAGAATGGGTACAGCTACCGACTGACGCGGAGAAAATGAAAGAAGTCTTTGCCCGGATCGGCGTTGACGGCATTGACTCGTCTGAATACGAGGTTGCCGCCTACGAATCGCCCATTGACGGCTTGACTGACCGTTTCCGTCCCGGCGAAAGTCTGGACGAGCTGAACTACCTTGCCGCGCTGCTTGCCCAGCGCAGCCAAGAGGAACGGGAGAAATTTGCCGCAGCCATGATCCACGGCGACCACGCGGCAAGCATTGCCGACGCGATCAACCTTACCCACAATCTTGACTGCTACTGGCTTTATCCTACCGTCCACAATTCCGAGGACTACGGGCATTATGTGGTTGACGAACTGGACGAGCTGGAATTGCCGGAAGCCGCCAAGAAGTATTTTGATTACAAAGCCTTTGGGCGCGACGCGGTACGGGAGGACGGCGGCACTTTCACTGACTACGGCTATATCTACAACAACAAAAACGACTTTGCCGTATGGTACACAGACCACGATATTCCGAAAGAACACCGCATTACCCCCGACCAGCCGGACACGGTTTTTATGGACGCTGCCGCCATTCCCCAGCAGGCCGCAGCCGTCACCGAGCCGCAGCAGCCGATCCCCATTCGCCCCATTGAGCTGACTGCCACCGACACGGCGGGCAAGGTCAAAGAGATCACGGCGCAGCTTGAAGCTGGCGTAAAAGACCTTTTCAATAGTGAGCGATACCAGGACTACTTGAAAGCCATGTCCAAGTTCCACGATTACAGCCTTAACAACACGCTGCTGATCGTGATGCAGAAGCCCGACGCTTCCCTTGTAGCTGGCTTTAACAAATGGCGTGACGAGTTTGAACGCCATGTAAAGCGCGGCGAAAAGGGCATTAAAATCCTTGCCCCCGCGCCCTACAAAATCAAAAAAGAGCTGGAAAAACTTGACCCGGACGGCAAGCCCATTATCGGTGAGGACGGCAAGCCCGTCACCGAGCAGAAAGAAATCACCGTCCCTGCCTTTAAGGTGGTAAGCGTCTTTGATGTGAGCCAGACAGACGGCAAGGAGATCCCGGACATTGCCGTGGATTCTCTGACGGGCAGCGTCGAGCAGTACGAGGACTTTTTCAAGGCTTTGGAGCAGACTTCTCCTGTTCCTGTTGGCTTTGAACGGATTGAAAGCGGCGCACACGGCTATTACCACAATGCCGAAAAGCGCATTGCACTCAATGAGGGCGAAAGCGAGCTGCAAACAGTCAAGACCCTTATCCATGAGATTGCCCACGCCAAGCTGCATGACATTGATCTGAACGCACCCCCGGAGCAGCAGCAGGAACGCCCCAGCCGCCGCACCCGTGAGGTGGAAGCGGAAAGCATTGCCTACACCGTATGCCAGCACTTCGGGCTTGATACCTCTGACTACTCTTTCGGCTATGTTGCCGGATGGAGCAGCGACAAGGACATCAAAGAATTAAAGGCTTCCCTTGAAAACATCCGCGCCACCGCAAGCGAACTGATTACCGAGATTGACGGGCATTTCCGTGAGCTTCAGCAGCAGCGGGAAGCGGCGCAGCAGGAACGCCCTGTATTTGAAAGCCTTGCCCCCGAACAGCAGCAGGCGATCCGCGACGAGGTACAAGCCACCCTGCAAATGCTGGTTGACACCGATATGCAGATTTCCGGCGAGGTATCGCAGGGAACGCTTGACGCGCTGGCGGCACAGGGATATGTCCTGCAGGACGGCGTTGTGCAGCGTATGCAGCAAGCCGAGCTGCCCATGCCCGACCCCACAATCACCGTACAGGAAATGAACGAATACGGCTATAAATGGGACGGGATGCTGCCCTTGCAGGAAGAAGCCGCCCGCCGGCTCTTTGAAAATGAGGGCGTGGAGATCTACCGTATCTATGAGGACAACACCGAGGGCGCAGTTTTGAATGCCGACGAGATCACCGAACACGCCGCACAGGGCGGCATTTTCGGCGTGGAAAAAGAAGCATGGCAGCGTCATTTGGAGAAGCCCCAGCAGGAACAGGAAGCCGACGAGCAGACCGCACCCCAGCCGGAAAACACCTTTGCCATTTACCAGCTCAAAGACGGTGAGGAAACACGGGACTACCGCTTTGAGCCGCTGGATCGACTGCGGGCTGTGGGGCTGGATGTGCAGCGGGACAATTACGAGCTTGTATATTCCGCGCCGCTGGCTGATGGGGAATCTCTGGAAGATATTTACCGACGCTTTAACATCGACCATCCGGCAGACTTTACGGGACACTCCCTTTCCGTTTCCGACATTGTTGTGCTGCGAAACGGCGACACCGAAACCGCCCATTACTGTGACAGCTTCGGCTTTACGGAAGTGCCGGAGTTTTTACAGCAGCAGGAAAAGACGGTGCAGCAATGGAACGGCATTGACGGACTGATAAACAACAAGCCTTTCATGCCGGACGCGACGCCCACCGAACAGGCAAACGCTCTGATCGACCTTGCCGAGCAGGACGGGCAGCGTTTGGGCAACGCCGAGCGCGGCTTGATTGTCCAGTACCATGAACAGGTGCAGGATCTTCCGAAAACTATTGCCCTTGTCAATGAGCTGTGCGAAAAAGGCTTTGAGCAGCAGCATGGACATCTGGACTACCTTGTGAAGCAGCGCATTGACGCGGAGATCACCGCAGCCGTACAAGAACGACAGCAGACCGAGCCTTTGCCGCCGTCCCTTGATCCGGCTGTGCAGCCCGTGGTGACGTTCATTTGGAGTGAAAGCGACAAGCTGCGCGAGGGTGAGCAGATGCCCCTTGCCCGTGCCGACGCCCTTTTCAAATCTCTGGACGAAACACGCCGCACGGAACGGGAGCAGCCGGAATATGACGGGAGCTGGTATGACAAAACCAAGTTCCGTATTGACTTCACTTTCCACGGGGAAGCCGACAACTACGAGGGACGGCAGGACTTTGGCGACGGGGACGGCTCTCTGATCGACCATATCCAAGCCCACCACGAATACTATTCGCAGGATGAAAGCTACAAAAACAGCGTAATCCGCAATGAGGGCGCGGAAGCGTGGGCGCAGGAACAGGCAGAGCGCGAAATGATCCTCTCCGAGTTCGTGCCGTATATGCGTCTGCATTGCAATCTCTATGAGCAGGAACGCACCGCAGCGGATATGCTGGAATCCGGCGCGGAGCTGACGCCGGAGCAGACTGCCTATTTCAATGCCGTGCTGTCCCATGTGGACGCTTGCCGGGAAAAGCTCAATGCGGGCGACTATGATTTGCCCGACCCGCCCCAGCTCTCCGACTTCTCACAGGAAGCCGCAAAAATGGAAGCCTACAAAGACCATGTGCGGGAAGAAATTGCGCAGGAAGCCGCCGCAGCGGGCATGACGGTTGAGGAATACGCCGCCAACGGCTACGAGCCGAGGGAGCAGCCCATCGACGCGCCGGAGCAGGCGGAAGCAACAGCCGTCAAGTATTATCCGATCAACGAGGGCGCAGCCAGACGCGCCAATGACGCAAACAGCTTCCGGGACTATACACCGGGCAGCGCAACCGCCGCATACAGGCAGATGGTAGACCAAGCCGCCGAGCTTGCGCAGAAGCAGAAAAGCCGCGTCGATCCCATGCACCATGAGAGAATCGACCAGCTCCTTGACACCTACGCCCGACGCCTTGCGGAGAATATGAACAACAGCTATGCCATTGAAGCCCGTGTACCGTCTATCCTTATCGCTGGCGGCAGCAATTTCCCTGTCCGTAAAAAAGAAAAGCAGAACGCAGCCCGCGACCGCAATATGGAGGACTGGCAGGATGTGCAGGGGATTCTTGATAAAATCCGCAGCACAGGCATGGGCGGTATCAGCGCAGACGATCCGCAGGCTGTCGCCAAGCTGGAAGCAAAGCTGGCGAAGCTGGAAGCGGCGCAGGAAACCATGAAAGGCGTAAATGCCTATTTCCGCAAGCACGGTACGCTGGAGGGCTGTACGCTCCTAAAGCCGGAACAGATCAAGGAATTACAGGAGGGCATAGCGCAGAGCTGGCATTTGGAGAAAAACAAGCCTTTCCAGAGCTTTGAGCTGTCCAACAACAACGCGGAGATCCGGCGCATCCGGGGACGCATTGAGCAGCTAAAGCAGCATGAGGAAAAGTCCTTTGTGGGTTGGGAGTTTGACGGCGGGCGCGTGGAAGCCAACAAGACCGACAACCGACTGCAAATCTTCTTTGACGAGAAGCCCGACGATGCAGCCCGTGCCGAGCTGAAAGCAAACGGCTTTAAGTGGGCACCCAGCGCGGGCGCATGGCAGCGGCAGCTTAACAACAATGCCTACTACGCCGCAGGCTATGTTTCCTGTATTCAGCCGATCACCGGGGAAAAGCCCATTGACTTGCAGCGAAAATCCCAGCACCAGCAGGCAGCACCTACCCCCGACAATCTTCTGACCGGGGAGCAGATCACAACGCCCCGTGGCAGCTTCCACTTGACTTCTATGAGTGTGGAGCAGATGCGGGAAGCCGGGTATGGTATTCACTACACTTCCGAGGACGGCAAGTATCACATCATGGGCAACGGCACACAGGCGTTTGCCGTCGCTGTGGAGCAGCCGGAAAACTATCTGAAAGCCGCAGAAATGTCCACCGAGCAGAATTACAACATGATCGACCAGCAGATCAACAACACCCCGTCCGTTGACGAGCTGGAAGAAAAGGCAAAGCGCGGTGAGCTTGTTTCCCTGTCTGCCCTTGCCGCAGCAGTCAAAGCCGAGGACGGAAAAACGCCCCAGCGCGGCGGGGACGGCAAAAAGCCCTCTATCCGCGCCCAGCTCAAAGCCGACCAGCAGCAGGCGGCAAAGATGCAGAAACAGGACAAGGAGAAAAAGCGCAGCATCAAAAAGGATTTAGAAATGGAGTGAGCCAATGAAAAAGTTTGAAAATGTGGATGTGATAGATACGCTGCAACAGATTATGCGGCACAACACGGCGTACTATCGGAATGATTTTGATATTGACAAAAGGATTCTAACACGGGCGGCACAAAGCAGCAGCCCGGAGGACAAAGCCTTTCTCTGGATGTCCCGCCCAGCCGGGACACATTGCTTGCGGGAACGGGATGTATTTCTCAAAGATACGCGGGAGTACAACACTTTCCGCTTCTATGCCGAGCAGACCACCGACAAAGTGCTTGCCTATGCCGTTGCGATAACGGGTATAAAGGACGGCAAAATTATGGGCAATGTCTATGAACTGGACTACCGGGAACAGGCGCAAAAGGTATTTCGGGAAGCCCTGCCCGCTGATACCCACGCTCTGATCTATGAGAATGGCACACGACACCAGCCCGCCAATTACCGATTCGACGCCCAGCCGGACAAGAATTTCGGCAAGTTTGAACGGTTTGAAGCCCTGCCCAATGACCCGGACGCGCTGCAAGACCTTTTGCGCGTAGAACGACAGGCGCGGGAGCAGCTTGCGCCGGGGGATGTCCGCAGCCATGTTGCGGAGCTGTCAGATAGAAAGGTTATGGACGAAGCCCAGCGGATCGCGGACGCCTTTCAAAAGCTGCCCGCGCCCAACAGCCCCAATAAGACGCATTTCATGGTGGAGGTATCGCAGGCGTTTTTGTTCCTGGCATCCAGCAAGGAGCAGGAACGCTTGCAAGCTATGCTGCCCTATAAATCCCTGTACCTATCCGGCATGAAAGACAAGCGCGGGATTTATGCGCTGATAAACAAGGACGAAAACCGCAGTCTGCCCCTGCGCCAGCCGCGCCGATCCGTGCGCAGCCAGCTCAAAGACGGGCAGGAAAAAGCCGCTGCACCGAAAAAGACAGCGGCAAAGAAGAAAAACAACGATTTGGAGGTATGAGCATGAGCCGTATTGTATTTACCGTAGAGGAAGAAAATTTGATCTGTATGTACCACAACACCGACAGGCGCAGGACGCTTGCCGGGATCTCCGACGCCCTGCAGGACATGGACGAGGATATGCGCCAGCTTGCCGAGCAGACGATCCATAAGCTGCACAACATGACCGATGCAGCATTTGAGGAAGCAAATGTTAATATGACGCTCTCCGACGCAGAGTAACAGCAACGCGGGACGCGGTGGCCATCTTCCGGCTGCTGCGTCCCGCGCTTTTTCTTTTGTCTGCGGATAAAAGCCTTGTCACGCTTTTAACCTTGATATTTCACCCCAGCAAGGAAAACATACGGGCAAGCCATTTCCCGCATTGGGAAGCCTTGCTACAAGTCGCAAAATGGCACTCTAAACGGTGACAGACAGGCGTTATACATAGCTATTCCGCGCCTTGAAATGCAGACTGCTCATAATCACAACAGCCAGACCAAATACCACCCAGCCCCATATCGGATCATGTTCTGATATGAAGTATGCCAGCACGCCAAATGCCGCCGACCATAAAAGGGACATCAAGCCGCCAATCGTCCAGAAGCCGACGCCCGTATGCTGCAACCAAAACAGCAGCAGGAACACGGCAATGCCGATCAGCAGGCAGAACGCCGGGTGTACCGTCCACAGCGTATGACAGAGCAGCCCGGACAGGGCAGCAAGCAATATACTGTCAAAGAAAATGATGTTGCCGATAAATACGCCGATTACGGTAAGAACAATGCTCAACACGATATAAATACCAAACAGGATCACGCCCATATCCAGACCTCACTTTCTGTTTACTCCGTGATACTGTCCATAATGCGCTGGACAGTATCGCAGGCATCGTCAAAAGAAATATCCTTTGCATAGTCAAAATCTCGCTGATACTTTTTCCAGAAGCCCCGGAGCTGTTCGCTTGCGCGGATCTCTGCGATAATGTCCGGGTAGATTTCCAGCACTTTGCGGCTGCCACGCTTGTTTGCAGTCCGTTCCAGAGCTTGCAGCAGCGTCTTTGCATTGCACTCTGCGCGGCGCAGAGCGTACAGAATATGTATGTCGTAAAAATCTCTCGGACGGGTATTGGCAATGCTGCGGGACAGCACCGTTTCGATCTTCTCCGCTAACACCGTTTCAAGATTGTAGGCAAGGATGCTGATTGTGCGGTCATCGAACAGCAGAGAAAAGGTATATTCAATCTCCCTCGGCGTGATAACATCCCCGGTAGTCACATCCACGGTCAAGGGTACGCTGATCGGCGGGTAGTTCGCTTTCAGAGCAACACGGATGCCCGGATAATCGTCACCCTCGCGGATGTCTGAAATGTCCACCAGTTCAAACTTCACATCGTCGGTAATTTCCACGGCGCAGATTTCCCCGAAGATCTCACGGATAGATTCATGTGTCAGCGTAAAGCCTTTGATTGTGGTATCTAAATCCATTGTCGCCCTTGTGTCCAGACCGACGATTGCAGAAATAAGGAAACCGCCTTTGAGAATAAAATTGTGCTTGTATTTTGACAACGAAATTCGTTCCAGCAGTCTTTCCAGCATATAGTTCTGCATGACGAGCTGGGCAGAGATATTCTTTTCCGCAGCTTTCTTTTTGATAAAGGCTTTAAGCTGCATCGGATTCTTTGTAATCATAATAACACCTCCATATAGCGCAGCACTTTGGGCTTCACACGAAGCTGATTCGCGTACTGCATCAGTTTGTGTATGTCTTTTTCTTTGGAAGTTGCGTACTTTTTCATTGCCGCGCCCACGATCTGAATGTCGCTGCCGCTGCCGCGCAGAATGTCGCACAGCGTCCTTTCAAGGTCATAGACACGGATGGGATTGCCGCAGGGGGACTTCAGTTCAATCACACCAAAAGAATAGTTCTCCGGCACAACTCGCTTGATGTCGATGCTTTCCTGTTTCAACGACGGCGAATTGTAGCCTTTGGGAAATGTCATGGTGTACTGCGCCGGGGTGCGGTCAGAATAGCCCAGCAGATACAGCGCGGTATCGTGTGAGTATATCCCGCGCCCGTACTTGCGCTGCAACAGGTAAAAATCATCTTCCCATGCGTTGCTGCGCACATACAGGCCGCGCCCAAAACGGTAAAGTTCCCCGTTCTCTACAAGCTCCTGTAAAATACTGCGGTGCAGTCCTGCGGCTGTCACCTGTTCTGCGGTAATTGTTCCGTCCGACGACGCTTCCAATAATTCTTTGATTTTTTCTTTGTCGGTCATAGCTGCCACCTCACTTTCGACTACTACACATTATATTATAGAGAAATAATGTGTCGTTGTCAAGACGAGAACGACAATCGCACATCAAATTATTTGTAAATAATGTGTGACTGTCAGCACAGCTACAACGCTTTTTCCTGTTCGCGTCCACGGGCAGGGTGCAAAATGCTGTCGATATTTTGCTTGACGGCATCGTACTCACGGAGCTGCTTTTTGAGCTTGCCATACTCGGTATACAGCGCGTCCTTTTCGGCGGTAAGGCGTTTGTAATCGGCTTTGAGCTTTGCCAGATCGGGGAGCTTGCCGGACACGCCGGACGCTTTCAATGCCTTTGCAGCAGCTTCAAAAAGGATGATTTCACTTTCATGCCCGCGCAGATATTTTTCTTTGTCACGGGATTTTTTGTATTCGTCGTACAGCGGTTTCAGCTCTTTGTAGGTGATGATGTTCTTAATGAGCAATGCCATATCGGACAAGCGGCGCTCCACATCTTTGAGCGTTGCCGCTGTCTGTTCATTCTCGCCCTGCAGGGCAGCGATTTTCTGCTCCAAGTCTGCATACCTGGCTATGCCGTTCTGATCGAGGAATACCATTGTGCGGGCGGCGCGTTTCAGATTTTCAATCTTTGCCCAACGCTCATAGCCCGCCGACTGCTGGGCTTTGATGCAGTTCTCAATGTCAATCAGCAGCGATACGCCTTTGCGTTCCGGCTTTGGCTCTTTGGTGATGACCTTGCCCTTGATGCGCTCGGCTATGGCTTCCTCTGTGTAGGCTTCGCCAAGCGTTTTACAGCGAGTGAAGCGTTCCTGTCCGGGTGCGCGGAATGAGATATATTTGCCGCGCTTGATCTCATAGCCCTCGGCTTCCAGCCGCCGCAGCAGATCGTCAAGGTCTGCGGAGACAGGAATGAGCCGGTCAATGGCGATTTTCAGCTTTTGTTTGTAGCTTGTCCCTTTGCGCTGGGCATCCCATTCTGCATAATGCTTGCCGCGATCCGCGCCGGGGATCACAACGGACAATCCGTTTTCCTTGCACAGTCTGTCACTCGTTCTGCGGATAAAGCCATAGCTTTTCCGATTGGAGATATACTTCTTATGCTCTGCAAAATCCACAGAACAGAAAATCAGGTGGTTATGCACATGGCCTTTGTCAATATGGGTGGTCAGCACATATTCATATTTACCTCCAAGGATGCTGTCGGCAAGCTGCCGCCCGATCTCATGGGCTGCTTCCGGCGTAACCTCGCCCGGTTCAAATGCCTGTATCAGGTGATGGGCAAGGTTGTTGCCCTTATTCATTGCCCGCAGCCGCGTTTTCTCAAACTCAATGTCTGCGGTTTCCACCGCGCAGCCGAAAGAGGACACATACAGTTTATCGTCTGTCTTTGCCGGGTTGGCAATGTAGTCAAGGGCTTTCTTCAAGGTGCTTTTGATAGGATGGATCTTTGTGACAGCCATATTTCATTCAGCACCCCCTTGATGTCCTCAATGTCCTGCGCATAGATTGTCCCCGTTGCATTGACACGCCGGGTAATCTGATTGATATTCGTGCCGATCTTTTGCAGCTCGGCAGTCATAGCCTTTATATCACTGTAATCAATCTTGATAACATAGCCGTCAATGAGCATTTTGCGGGCATAGGTGGAGAAGCAGCGCGTTCCCATCTGCTGCATTTTCAGCTCGATCATTTCCCGTTCCTGCGCCGTCACCGGGACGCGCAGCACTATGTTCCGCACTCTGTTTGCCATTCGTTCACCGTCCTTTCCATATAAGGGTTTGGGACTATCCCAACAAGCAGACGCGCCGCCATCCGGCAGGACGGGCGGGAGCGTTTTTCGGGAGTGTGGCTACACTCCCTATGCTTGCTACGGTATCTTTCGTCCCTCACTACTACTACGGTGAACACCCCCAAAACTGCCAAACAGACACAAAAAAAGCCGCAGGAGCAGTATGCTCTTGCAGCGTATACGAAAACAAAACAACAGCGGATCACTCCGCTGCTGCTTCGTGTTTTTTCTCGACTTCCACAACTTTCTGTGCCGTTGCGGTGACAATTTCCAATCCGTCATTGCTCATGCTGTCCAGCAGGGTATCAAGCTGACGCCGCTGTGTATTCTTTTCAGCGTCTTTGTTTGGAAAGAAAAATTGATCTACCGATATAGAATAACGGGTAACAAGCTCATAAAAGATTTGCAGGCTCGGTTGCTGACCTTTGTTTTCGATATTCGCGAGGTAGCGCGGAGATAAGTTCATAGCGTCGCAAACATCTTTGCGGGATTCCTTTCTCTCCATCCGTGCCGCTTTTATGGCTTGCCCGAAAGCCTTGAAGTCATAAAGTGGTACTGGTCTTTTTGCCATTTCAATTCACCCTATAACATTTTACAGTTCATCTTTCATTTTGGATATGCTTACACAGTTCCTATGATTAGCCAATATAATTCAAATTATTCACAGAATGTTTCTTGATATTATTCGGATGTCCGTATATAATTATATAGGAGTACACAGTGAAAGGACAGGTGAATATGGAATATATGTCTGCCCCCGAAGCAGCAAAGAAATGGGGCATTTCAGAAAGACGGGTACAAAAGCTATGTGAGGAAAACCGCATACTGGGTGCTTCAAAACTCGGCTATATGTGGCTGATACCGAAAGACGCAGAAAAGCCCGCAGACGCACGCAGAAAAGGAAACGGGAAAGTAGATAAATAGTTGAAAAATTGGTGTTATATTTACTTGTTAGGAGGTGTATAAAATTGGGCGCAAAGATATTGATAGCTGATGATGAAAAAGATATTGTTTCAATGCTTGGCAGTTTTTTTGAAAACAAAGGTTTTTGTGTTCTGTCTGCCACAAATGGCACAGAAGCACTAAAACAGGTGGAAAGGCAGCCGGATATTATTTTGCTTGATATAAATATGCCCGGAATAGACGGATTAGAGGTTTGCGAGCGTATACGCGATCACATATCTTGTCCTATTCTTTTTTTAACAGCACGAATTGAAGATACCGATAAGGTAAAAGGATTTGCCGTTGGCGGTGATGATTATGTTGTTAAACCTTTTTCGCTTATGGAACTTGAAGCGCGGGTACGCGCTCACTTACGGCGCGAAGCTCGACACAGCTTTGAAACACAAATAAGATTTTCCGGCGATTTGACGATTGATTATTCGGAGCGATGTTTGTTTTTTTCTGATAAGCGTGTTGGGTTTGCAAAAAAGGAATTTGATATTATAGAGTTGTTATCTCAAAATCCGGGACAAGTCTTTGATAAAGAAAGGATATATGAGCGTATTTGGGGTTATGACAGCGAGGGGGACAGCAGTGTTGTTGCTGAACATATCCGCAGAATACGAACAAAAATCGCGGCATATTCAGACAGAGCATATATTGAAACAGTTTGGGGGTGTGGGTATAAATGGATAAAATAAATCGTCCAGTACGAAATTTATCTCTCCGAAAAAGCTTTATACTTTATGTAGTAGTCTTTGCTATGCTTGCCCTTGTGCTTTCAATTATGACTATTTCGATATGCGATAAAACTGCCGATAAGATTAGATCAACTTATCCGCCGTCCGGCGAAAAGTATTACTTAACAAATGAGCAAGGCGAACAATTAGGCGACGGTGCCTACATTGGAAATGCACTCGTTCCACTATCCAAACATGATGAACGTATGATAGCTTTGTTAGAGGTATTTCCTACGATTGCAGTAGCCGTATATTCCGCATTATGTATCATAGCCGCAGCGTTGCTGTTTTACAGAAATAAGCTGAAAAAGCCGCTTGCTGAACTCATGGCAGCGTCCGAAAAAATATCTAATAATGACTTGGATTTTTCAATCGAATATGACAGCAAAGATGAATTAGGACAGTTATGCACTTCCTTTGAAATCATGCGGACTGCCCTTGCAAATAACTTCACTGAAATGTGGCGACAGGTTGAGGAACGAAAACAGCTTAACGCTGCATTTGCTCACGATCTGCGCACCCCTCTCACGGTACTGAAAGGGTATAATGAAATGCTGCAAGCAAGCGATAACCCCCAGACACGGGAAACTGCCGTTACTATGGGAAAGCATATCTTGCGTATGGAAACCTATGTAAGCAGCATGAGTAATCTGCGGCGTTTGGAGGACACGCAGCCAGAATATACGACCGTTCTTTTGCAGCCGTTCTTGTCTGCCCTGTATGAAAGTATGGAAATGGTATGTAAGAAAAAAGGGAAAACGCCATGCCTACAAAATAGTGTCCCTGTTTCGCGGTTATCTATTGACACAGATTTTGTTACACAGGTAAGTAATAATTTGATTGCAAATGCCGTCCGCTATGCCCGCAATACGATAACGATCTCTTTCGCGCTGCATGACAACGGCTTGCTACTTTCCATAGCTGATGACGGAAAGGGATTTGACAAAAACACTTTACACAAAGCAACCAGTCCGTATTTTACAGAAGAAACGGATCACTTTGAGCATTTCGGTCTTGGCCTTTATATCTGCAAGCTACTTTGTGAACGCCACGACGGTTATTTGCGAATTGAGAATGTTTCAGGCGGTGCAAAAGTGATTGCTTTTTTCAAATCTTCCTCTTTGTAGATAAAAAGTAGATAATTCTTTTTTATACTCTCCACGAAAACACATGGAGAGTATTTTTTATTTTACTCGTAATATCATCAAAGAAAGGCGGTATCTATTATGAACGCAGCACCTATACTGCAAACAGTTGATTTGAAAAAGCATTACCAGCAAGGGGAGCATATCACAAAAGCCCTTGACGGGGTAAACCTCTCCGTCAACGCGGGGGAGTTCGTGGCTATTGTCGGCACATCCGGCTCCGGCAAGTCTACCCTGCTGCACATGATGGGAGGTCTTGATACACCCACTTCTGGAGATGTCATCATCAGCGGAAAAAAGCTCTCAAATAAGAGTGAAGAACAAATGGCGATATTTCGCCGTCGCCACATCGGTTTTGTGTTTCAAAATTACAACCTGATTCCGATTTTGAATGTATATGAGAATATTGTTCTGCCGGTGCAACTGGACGGGAGAAGGGTTGATAAAGATTTATTGGAACAAATCGTATGCGCCCTTGGCCTGCAAGACAAACTCCATAATCTTCCCAATAACCTTTCGGGTGGACAGCAGCAGCGCGTTTCTATTGCCCGCGCCCTGCTCACGAAACCTGAAATTATTTTGGCAGACGAGCCAACCGGAAATCTGGATAGTAAAACCAGCGAGGATGTACTCTTTCTTTTAAAATCCACCGGAATTAGGTTCCATCAAACCATTGTTATGATTACCCATAATGATGCTATTGCAAAAACGGCAGATCGAATCATCCGCATCGAAGATGGGAGGATCAAGCAATGAGGCAAAAACCAAACGCAAATGACGCACAGATGGCGGTCCAACTGATAGGGCAACGATCATTCAAAGCAAACCGCACTACCAACTGGCTTATTGCTTTTGCGGCAATAATTGTAATCATTTTGATTACATCCACTTGCAGCGTCTTTTTTAACATACAAGCCTTTTCTAACTTGCAGGATTTGAAAAGCATTGGAACAACCACGGACGTCATTTTCTCCAATCCAAGCTCGGAGCAGCTTGCACAGTTAGAAGAAAATGATCTGATACAGAAACCGCTGTATGTGTCATACAAGGTCGGTCGGCTGATTGGAAATATAGGCCAGTCTGGACTTAGCATCGACCTCTATGCGGTTGATAACTGGGACACTTGGAGCAGCCCGTTGGTATCCGACTTTGAAGGACACTATCCAACTGAAGCGGATGAAGTAATGATGTCTACATGGCTATTAAAACGATTTGGAATTGAGCCGATTGTCGGTACGGAAATCACTTTATCAATCGGTTGGGATGATTACGATGTGGTACAGGAAGAAACTTTCCACTTATCTGGCTTCTATACAGATACATCCTATATTGATACAGCATCTAAGCAGGCCGTTTTTTTGTCAACAGCAAGACTATCCGAACACCAATTACCAGCGGAAGTTGCCGGATTTTCTTTTGTCTCCGGCAGTGCTCAAAAAAACCTGAATCAAATCGCCGGACAGATTGGGTTGACAGATCAGCAGAGTATCAGAGTTCTATCAGGACAGCGAGTGTCCATTCGTGATTTGGTGCTTGCATTGGCTGTGATACTGTTTTTTGCGATAGACGGCTTTTTAATCATCTACAACATCAACTCAATTTCCGTCACAAAGGATGTGCAGTTTTACGGGGTACTGAAAACGCTTGGGACTTCACCTAAGCAGCTAAAGCGCGTAATTTTCTATCGAATGCTCCGTATTTTGATACTGGCGCTCCCCATCGGCTTACTTTTTGGCTGTGCTATGACCTTATGGGTTGTCCCGCTGTTGCTGGGCAATCTGCTTACGGGCTTTACACACGCAGAGCTTCACTGGACAATTCCTGTTGTATCAGCTTTGTTTTCATGTGCAATGATTTTTGTAAGTTTCTATATGACCGCAAAAAAAGTGCTGTCCATTTCACCGATGGCCGCGTTGCGGTATGTAGAAGAAAGTGGAGGGTGGAAAACAAGTCGCTCCACAGATTGCGCCAAGCTGCCCTGGATGGGATTAAAAAATACGTTCCGGCATCCGCAAAAGGCTTGCTTTGTAATAGGAACTTTCTTTTTAAGCAGCATAACATTCCTGCTTTGTATGACAGTCTTAAACGGCTTGTCGATTGACGAATATATTGACTATAACACGGCACATGACATATCTCTGTATAATCAAATGAGCAGAGCGGCTTTCTCGCCTCAAGAGGAACAATCTTTCACCCCGGAAATGATAAGCCAGCTTCGGGAGCTGGAGGGTGTGGAATCCTTTGAAATGACAAAAGTCGTACCAATCTATGAATACTATTCAGATGAGGTATATAGGGACTGGTATCAAATCAAAAAGGAGTTTGAGCAGTCGAGCGGGATGGAGTCAACAGACCCGCAAGTATGGATTGATAATCCCAGCGCGACCTTTTGGAGCTTGTTGGTTGGTGTGGACAGTAGCGTAATTGCTTCCTATAACCAATCTGCGGAAGACCCGATTGACATAGACGCTTTCGAGCGCGGTGATTTTCTCCTTACCACCGAAATGAACGGGAGTGGACTACATCAGGGAAGTATCATTTCTTTTTCCGTGATGGATATAGAACAGCAATTTCAACTGCCGATTGGCGGTCAATTTCCTTTAGAGCGGGATGGAATGAACGGAGGCGCAGCACCTTGGCTAGTAGTTTCAAACAAGGTGATTGATGATTACAAACCAGACGCAATTATCTACTCCATAAAAATAGACAGCAGCCCCGAATATGAACAAAGTATTCTTAACCAAGTCGTTTCGTTGACAGACGATATTCCTGCCATTTCGCGGACTTCAAAAATCGAATTGGCAGAATCATTGTCTGAGGCCAAGAGTTCTATATCGAAGTTATCAGCCTTTTTAACATTGGTACTTTTCTCAATCGGTATCTTAAATTTCATCAATACCATGAGCGCAAACATCTTGAATCGGCAAAGAGAATTTGCTGCAATGGAGGCAATAGGAGCAACCAAACGGCAAGTCAAGCAACTAATTGTATGGGAGGGCTTCTGGTATTTTGCATCGACAATGATTTTGGCGCTTACCATTGGCTCCGCTGCTGATTATTTCTTGTTTACCGTTGTCCGAAACACATTGCAGTTCGGGACATTCCATTATCCCGTTGTTCCGTTTGTTCTCTATATGCTGTTTGCCCTGATCCTTTGTGGGGTTATCCCGGTAACAATCTATCAAAAAATCGGGGCAGGAAGTATTGTCCAAAGACTGCGTGAAAATTAAGTGACTATCGTGTAGATAAAAAGTAGATATTTTCCCCTTATACTCTCCATGAAAATACATGGAGAGTATTTTTTGCTCTCTATGCAGAAAGGAGTTTTTATATGGAATTAAAGACAATCGGGCTGACAAAAAAATTCGGCTCAAAAACTGCCGTGAACGATTTGAATATTACATTATCAAACGGCGTTTACGGCTTGTTGGGTGCAAATGGCGCAGGAAAAACTACATTTATGCGGCTGCTCTGTAATATCCAAAATCCAACTTCCGGGAAAGTTCTGTTGAACGGGAAAAACATCGTAGGACTTGGTGAGCAGTACAGAAATCTCTTGGGATATTTGCCACAAAATTTCGGTTACTATCCCGATTTTACAGCACTTGATTTTCTGTTGTATGTTGCTACGCTGAAAGGGTTGAACGAAAGAACTGCACGAAAGAAATCAAAAGATTTTCTTGAAGCGGTGGCCTTATCAGCAGAGAGTAATCATAAAATCAAAACCTTTTCCGGCGGCATGAAACAGCGTTTAGGAATTGCACAGGCAATGCTAAATGATCCCCGCATTTTGATTTTGGACGAGCCGACCGCAGGACTTGACCCTAAAGAGCGTGTCCGCTTTCGCAATTTAATAAGTGCTTTTTCAAAAGACCGTATTGTGATCTTATCTACCCACATTGTTTCTGATGTTGAGTTTATTGCAGAAGAAATTGTGATGATGAAGTCCGGGCAGATTGTTCACTTTGGAAAGCCGCAAGAGATCACTTCCGAAATTAACGGTCAAGTATGGGAATGTCTTGTACCGACTGCTTACGCAGAAAAATATGCCGCCACCTACAATACAAGCAATCTGCGGAACACAGACAATAATCAAACTATACTGCGAATAATTGCAGACCGCCCACCTATGGAAAATGCGGTACGGGTGCAACCAAATTTGGAAGATTTGTACCTATTCTATTTCAAAGGAGAAACAGAGGAATGAGAATACTAATTCATTTTGAACTACGGAAAATATTTTCAAAAAAACTAACAGAAATTGCTTTAATTGCGATACTGCTTTTATCTGTTCTTTTTGGTTTTTCCACCTACCAAAACAAGTATGCGTTTGGCGGAAAAAGTGACGGGGGAACAGGAAAAACGGCAGTAGAAATCGACAAAGAGATTGCAGCAAAATACGAGGGGATTTTAACAGACGAAAAAGTACAGCAAATGATGAATGACTTTGCACCCAAATCCGATTTGCATGGAATGAACGCAGCTTATCTTTACCAAAACGCCATGCAATCAGCAGCTTTTGCCCGATTTTCTGATATGAATGGAAATTGGAATGGGTTAAGTGTTTCTGATGTGTTTGGTGATGAAGAAATTAAGATTGGCTATACTGATGGGTGGCTTTCCACAAGTCAAAACATGGTAAAGATTTTTATTGTCCTATCGTTGGCAATAGTAATAATGATTGCCCCGGTTTTTTCCTGCGAGTATGAGGGCGTGGACAACATCATTTTGACAAGCAAATACGGAAAAACCAAATGCACGACCGCAAAGATTGTTTCGAGTATCTTTGCCACTATTTTTTCTACCGCATTGATTGTAGCTTTCAATCTAATCCTTGCTTATATGTTTTATGGGAAATCGGGATTGGATTGCAGTATTCTTTTTGCGCCCATAGAGTATGTTGAGGGATTTATTCCTTTTAACATCACCTGCGGGACATTACTCAAATACCAAATTCTTTTGGCTTTTACAGGAACGATCAGCGTAATGGGAATTACTCTGCTCCTGTCTGCTATCAGCAAAAAACAAATTGTGGCTTTAGTAGCTTCTGCGGCGATTTATCTTTTCCCTGTTTTGCTGCCTGTCTCTGAAACAAATCCGTTGTTTCGGTATATTGGACTTCTGCCGCTGTATCAAACACAAGCTATTTCCCTTATGTCGGTAGAACAAATGAGCAACGGTATGCTATATGCTGTATGGGCAGTCCCGGTATCGCTCATCTTCTTGGGAATTGGTATATTTGTTTCTCGAAGAGCATTTGCTAAACATCAAGTTTCATAAGTAAATTCGCACAAAGCCGCTAACAGCAGATTTGCGCGAAGCCAAAACGCGGCGGCTTTGAAATATGAAAATCAAAGCCGCCGTTTTCCTTTTGAAAAATTGGATTTACGGAGGGTGTGTTAAAGTCGCCCTTTTTTGAGGATACGGCGGGTATCAGGAGGTATCGCCGTGTCCATTTTTATTTACTATAATCCGCCGAATATTCTACGATCAAAAAAAGCGTAGCTCCCCCGCCGGGTAAGTCTGGCAGCGGATATGAACTCACAAATCATTTTAATACTTCTGTCATTTCCTATGCGCTCGTCCGCTTTATGCGGGCGGGCGCATTTTGTCGTTTTATCCGCTTTTCTGTCGGCTGTCGCTCCCCGCCGCTGTCCGATCTGCTGCTGATTTCAACACTCGGACAGGAGGTGCGACGCATGGATAGCTCTTAATAAATTCTTTCTCAAAAATCATCTTCCACATTTGGAAGTTCAGCCCCCGCTTACCGTAGTAGTGGCGAAAGGGGAGGAAAAGTATCACCCGCCTTTGCGGATGCGAAGGGAGGTGAATACATGAAGCCTCATTCGCACGAAGAACACATCCAGCACTCCTTTGATGCGTTTTGCAAAAAGGTACTGCGGAACGAAGCGCGGGACTACCAGGACGAACTTGCGCGGAAAAGAAACCGTGAGATTTCCTTTTCCGATCTGCCAGTAGAAGTTATGGAGCAGCTTTCCGTCTGTGACATCTACTTTGTAGAGGACAAGACCTTTGGCGTTCTTGATTATGCGGTGTATATCGACAATGACGATCTGGCACAGGCTATTGCAGCCCTGCCGCTGGACAAGCGCGATATTATCCTGCTGTCCTATTTTCTTGATATGTCGGACAACGAGATCGCCAAGCTGCTAAATATGGTACGCAGCTCCGTTGCATACCGCAGGACAAGCACCTTGAAGCTGCTGAAAGAACTGATGGGAGGTAACACAGATGACACATAGTAATGTGAAAGCGCGTCTGCTGCCCTTTTCTGTCATTAAGAAAGCGGCAGGCGGCGATGTCGAAGCCATCAACGCTGTTCTGAAACACTACGAGGGGTACATAGCCAGACTGTCGCTGCGCGAGCTGTACGACGAATACGGCAACCCTCATTTATGTGTGGACGAAGAACTGCGCCGTAGGCTGGAAACGAAGCTCATAACGAAGATTCTTACTTTTCGGGTGAATTAACCCGACTGCCGGACAAGCGTTTCATTCCCCTTTCCGTCTGATCCGGCTGATGCTCCTTGACAAACACGCGCTCGCCGCGTCATAAAGCACAAAGGACACATCCCTTTTGCGTCGAGCCGTGCGGTGGGTGCGCCAAGACACATATCCGGGAGGATATGCCGAGCGACAAACACTTTCACCGTAATGCAGCGTGGCAGATTGCGGGCGAGGACGCGCAGGAGGAACAATGGTACTCATTCGCAGTCACAGTCCGAGCGTGATAAAACCGTCGCAGGCAATGAGCGGATCTCCGGCAGACCGTCGGAGGGGTGGAACTCCCGTGGAGCTGCGCCAGCAGCCGTCCTTTGAGCTTCTTTATTTTGAATTGATTTTTCTATCCCATGAAAGGGGGATTTATTTCTATGAACACAGCAATCAATCAGAAAACAAATGTCCCCGTTGTACGAGAGTACAAAATCGGGGACATGACATATATCGTGAAAGCCGTCGTTAAGGACGGCGCAAAAGAGGACGCCGCGACAAAAATTCGCCGTATGATAAGAAATGATATGCAGCAGGCAAAGAGCCACAAATAATTTACATCTTGCCTACAGACGGCGAACAGGTTTTATGGTATAATATAAGTAACCTGTTTGTCCGGCTGCCGGAACAGGAGGTAAACATGAAACAGCAGCCAGACAAGATGACCGCATACTACTATCGTGCGGCGCATATCAATACAGATTTGAACCTTGACAATCAAATGTACCGACTTCTCCACCATACAATGACAAACGGTGTAACCGCCTATACCCTGTATGTGGATAACGGATTTAGCGGATTAAGCCTTGACCGTCCGGCATTGAATGAAATGCTGTCGGCTATGGCACAGGGCAGGATCGGAAAAATCGTTGTGACAGATATTTCCCGTATCTCACGGGATAGTTTCTGCTCTATGATGTTTTCCGCTAATGCTGCCAAGTATGATATTAGGATTGAAACCGTAGACGGTGAAGATCTCCGCGCTATGCTGGACAAAAGCCGCAAGTTCCAAGAAGCCCTAAATCTCGCGTGGCTTTTTACGAAAGGCGGTGACTGCAAATGATGAACGGAATCCAGTTTCAGAGTGTGCAGACGCCTAACGCTTTAAGCAGCGAACTCCGCAGCGTGATCCGTGACAATGTTCTGCAATTCTATGTGCAGGGCAATGGAATGGACACACAGGAAGAAGGCATAACCGCCTTGTATGAACGCTTGTCGCAGGAGGATAAATTAGACGGTGAGAGCAACAGCATTGCCAATCAGAAAAAAATTTTGGAACGCTACTGTAAAGATCATGGGTATACCGCTATCCGTCACTATGACGAGGATGACGGCTACTCTGGAACGAACTTCAACCGTCCGGGCTTCCAGCGTATGCTTGCCGATATTAAGGCTGGCAAAATCAAGCGCGTCATTGTAAAGGATATGAGCCGATTTGGGCGCGACTATCTGCAAGTGGGTATGTATACGGATGTACTTTTCCCGGAGTTTGGCGTACACTTTATCGCCGTCAATGACGGTGTAGACAGCACACGCGGAGAAAACGAGTTTACCGCGATCCGCAATGTTTTCAACGAAATGTACGCCCGCGATACTTCCAAGAAGATCCGTGCCACATGGCAGAGCAAAGGAAAATCCGGCGAACATCTGACAACCATTCCCCCATACGGGTATATCAAAGACCCGGAGGACAAAAAGAAATGGATTGTCGATGAAGAAGCCGCAGCCGTCGTGCAAAAGATTTTCTCCCTCTGTGTAGACGGTTTGGGACCTACGCAAATTGCAAAATGGCTGAAACAGCATCAGATTCTAAATCCTACTGCTTATGCTCATTCCAAAGGGCTGCCAGCCAGCAACAAGCCTACGGCTGATCCGTACAAGTGGACAAATGAAACCGTTTCCCGCATTTTGGAGCGCGTGGACTATCTGGGACACACGGTAAACTTCAAGACAACGAAGCAATCCTACAAGAGCAAAAAGAAGCTCTGGAACGATCCTGCGGATTGGGTAATCTTTGAGAACACCCAGCCCGCGATCATTGAGGAAAGCGTATTTATCATTGTCCAGAATATCCGTAAATCCCGCCGCCGTCCTACCAAGATGGGTGATATGGGTATCTTCTCCGGGCTGCTCTACTGTGCAGAGTGCGGCGGCAAGATGTATCAATGCCGCGCCACCAATTTTACGGAGGAACAGAAATACTTTATCTGCTCTACCTACCGCAAGGGGAAAGACCTATGCACAACACATTCGATCAGAAATGTGGTACTGCATGAAATCGTGCTAAAGAATTTGCGCGAAGCAATACAGTATGTGAGCCAGCACGAAGCCGAGTTTATGCAGGAAGCAGCAGACATCAGTATGCGAGATCGTGACGCGGAATTTGCGCGTAAGCGTGATACGCTGGCAAAGGCTGATAAACGCATTGCAGAGCTTGACCGTATCATTTCCAGACTGTATGAGGACAATGTAATGGGTAAACTGTCCGATGACAGATTTATCAAAATGTCCCACGACTACGAGCTGGAACAGAGCAACCTTAAATCTATGGCAGAGGTTTTGCGTAAGGAGCTGAAACAGCAGGAACAGCAGAAAACCAATGCCAAGGCATTTGTTGCAGCGGTGAAGAAGTACACGGATATGCAGGAGCTTGACGCGGCAGTTCTCCGAGAATTTATTGACCGCATCGAAGTGTCCCACGCAGACAAGAAATCCAAGACAAGGGAGATCACCATTGTCTATAACTTCATCGGTGCATTTGACTTTATACGGGCTATCGAAGAAGCCCACAATACAACTGAAAAACAGCAAAAGACGGCATAGCCGTCAAGCTAAACCGTCTTTTGCTTCAATGTTTTCTTAAGTCACCGCCCCATTCCGGGGAGATTTTTTATTGGCCCGTTTGGTCAGAGGTTTACCAGCTGCAGTTCTATATCCTCACCGGACGGCGCGTGCCAGATCAGCAGAGCAGCATCATTTCCGTGATAATTCTCAATGACCTCCACATGGTTTGAAGCGTCCGGTTTCGGATGTCCGTCTACGACCGGGAATGTTGTCTCATAGCGCCCATCGCCGGTACGCAGCGTCACGGTGCTGTTTGCGTAAGCCTCTTTCACCTTGTGACTATCTCCGGTCTCGCACTCCTGTGTCAGTGAGCCTCTGCAAACGCCCTTGAGATAGCCCGCATAGTAATACTTGCAGACATAGCGCCTCCCCGCCCCGCCGAACAATCCCGTGCCGGCACCTGATATCTCCTTCACCCTCTCAAAATTGAAATCGCGAAGACCGTCCCCATCGCCGTCGCAGAACAAGCCGCCGTACTCATACGGCAGTTGTGAGTACACATCCCAGTCCACATTCCAGGATTGGAATCTATTGGAGGTGGCAACGCCGAAAAGCAGATCGTCCCACATGGACCTCCCCTCCCGGAAAGGCCCCAGCGTTTTCCCGTCATAATCGATGCCCCGGTAGTAGGTATAAAGCTCGTCCTTGCGCACCATATCGCTGTAGGAAGCGTCGTAGGGCAGCAGCACGTCGTAGTAATACGGTTCTATGACCTCCTCGCAGAGCTGCCGCATCATGGGATCCAGCGCCAGCGCCTCCAGACCGGGGATGTCCTCCTCCAGCAGCGCCTCGCTGACCGCGTCCAGATAGGCGCACTGCTCCGCCGTCAGCGCGGCGCGTGGCGTGTTGTCCGTCACGGCGGCGCCCCAGCACGACAGGCCGATGGCCACCGCCGCGGCCCCGGCCACCAGCATGGCCGGAAGACTGCGGCGCTTCTTCTGCGGCGGCGCGGTGTCGTCGCGGGATATCTCGTTCCCCGGCGCGGCCCACTCCCGCGGCGGCGCGGAGAACTCCGGCCTCGGCGGAGAAAATTCCGCGGGTGCCGGTGAAAATTCCTTGTCGTTCATGGCTTACTCCCGATCCAGCTCCACCCTGTGGACGGGGCAGGAGAGTCCCTCCTCCTCAAAGGCCATGAACAGCGTGCGGTTCAGCAGGCGCTGCGCCTTGTAAATGTTCTCCTCGTGCGTCTCCCCCGCCACCCGCAGCACAACGGCGCGATTTTCATAGTCCAGCGACTGTACACCCAGATAGGCCGGGGCCTTGCTGAACAGGTCGGGGTGCTCCCGATGCAGCTTCGGCAGTACCTCGCCCAGCACCTTCTCCGCCCGCGTCAGACTCTCCTTGTCATAGGGGACCGCCATGTCGCACACGGCGAAGGACAGGTCGTTGGATCGGTTGATCAGACTGCGGATATCGGAGTTGTTGATGATCTTCACGTTTCCGCCGGAGTCCATGATCTGCGTGGTACGGATGCCGATTTGTGTGACCGTGCCGCGGAAGTCGCCCACCACGATGATGTCGCCCACCTCGTACTGGTGTTCAAACAGCATGAATGTACCGGTGATCACGTCGGCGATCAAGCTCTCCGCACCGAAGCCGATGATCAGCGCCAGCACGCCGGCGCCGGCCAGCAGCGCCCGCACATCCACGCCCACGATAGACAGCGCCCACAGCAGCCCCACGATGATCAGCAGATATCGGATAGCGCTGTCCGCCAGCGTAAACACGGTCTTGCCGTGGTTGCTGCTGGGCGACACTCTCTGAAATACGGCTCTGGCCGCCGCCGAAAACAGCACCAACCCGGAAAACAGTATGATCAGCTGTGTGCCGATGTTCCAGATCTGCGTAAACAGGCCCGCGGGCACGGGCACCGCCGCCCGCGCTGCCAGGGCCGCCGCCAGCAGAGTGATGGCGCCCGCCAGCAGCACAGCGGCCAACCACGGCAGCACCTTTCCCGGTTTCTTTTTCATCTCGTTTTTATCGTTTTCCATGATGTATTTCTCCCGTTTTTTATCCATATGATAAGCAGAAATTTAACAAAATTTCTACATACACAGAATACACCGCCTTGTCGAATGTGTCAATATATCGCGTGAAATATCCGAATATTTTGTCCTTTTTGCGCGAAAAGCACCCGCCCTGCGTTATGCAGGGCGGGCGCTTTTCTATCACGATTTACAGGCCCAGGCCGGGGATGTTCAGTCCGCCGGTGAGCGAGCTCATAGAGCTGTTCATGGCATCATCTGCCTGCCGAAGTGCCTCATTTACCGCAGAAATGACCAGATCCTGCAACATTTCGGCGTCCTCCGGATCGATGACATCGGGCTTGATGGTCAGCTTGGCCAGCTCCTTTTTGCCGGTGACCACTGCCGTTACCGCGCCGCCGCCCACAGAGGCGGTGAACTCCGTTTTTTCAACTTCTTCCTGCGCTTTTGCCATATCCTGCTGCATTTTCAGCAGTTTTTGCTGCATCTGCGCCTGCTGCTGCATCATCCCGGCGCCGCCGGTAAAGCCCCTGCGGGCACTGTATCCCTTTGCCATATTCGTTTCTCCTTTATATCGATCTGTTCATTTTGCCAGTGTAAACTATCGGACATCTTATGTGCAGCATCGGTCCACCCATGTGTAATACCGATGCGCTCTTTGTGTAACATTGGTGTGCTCCATGTGAGACACCGGTGCGCTCAGCATGAACTGTCGGCTTATTTGATGCGAAAATTGTCCAGCTGTTTGGCGTTTTCCACCAATTCGTCCAGCTTGTCCCTGTGGGGAGCCGGCACCTCCCAGGGCGGCAGGTCCGGCGGGGCGGGCGGCGCCTCCTCCGGCAGGGGCGGGCGCTCATAGTCGTCCGCCGGTGGGGCGGGCGTGGGCT
>ENA-OOYV01000165-OOYV01000165.1-human-gut-metagenome-genome-assembly--contig:-NODE-165-length-52288-cov-9.792353_pt1 | contig 52288 bp, 46 predicted proteins | sample MGYA00241704_ERZ501380 | MGnify/ENA primary metagenome ERZ501380 (study PRJEB25962, sample SAMEA2042984) | human gut metagenome | biome: human gut; feature: human-associated habitat; material: faeces...
ATTGAAAAAATAATAGAAATTTCTGATCCGGTATATACATTTAACGAGGTTTTTCATCATATTGCTCTAAATAAACACCTTGCTGTTAAGGAAAGCAGGATATGTCGCATATCTACATAGACGGAACAAAGATAACTGCCAATGCAAATCAGGGTAACGACCGATTATTGCCCGGATACAATATTCAGCAATGCAAGCAAAAAAACACCGAGATTCACTTTTTCGTGAATCTCGGCTTTTTAATATGCTGTTTCTTTACAGCACCATTTGTGGAGCGGATGATGGGAATCGAACCCACACGATCAGCTTGGAAGGCTGAAGTTCTACCACTAAACTACATCCGCTTATCTATGTAACAAATAGTATTATATCATTACAGATAATATTTGTCAAGCGTTAATTTCAGATTATAAACATTTTAAGAAAATTTTAACTGCTTTATATTAAACTCTAAGTTTAACGATGATTATAATTTTAACATACATCAAGATATATAATATCATTTATACAGATTACTTACTTATTATTTTTACCGAAGGATAACTTATTATATCTTTGATAATCAATTATAAAATGTTGGTAACTCAGAAAAACAGCAGAAAATTCCAAATATTGAAGTTAGTGAATATTAACTTTGATTTAAAACCACATTTATAAAAAGTTTATAATATAATATCTCAAATAGTATTATATATACAAGCGGCTAATTTTTAATAGTAATAATATACAAAGAAATATATCTCAAATTGTGCAAGTGTACAGATGTAAACTTTTCACTCGGTGTAAGTATGATTTCAATGTGGATATTCAGAATAGTTTGCAGTTATATACTTGTTATGGTTCTTGATATGGGCGTTTTAGGTGTATGGATCGGTATGTTTGTTGATTGGTATGCTCGTGCTACAGCATATCTTGCAAGGTATTTGTCAGGCAGATGGAAAAAGCATAGAATGATTTAAATATTTAAAAATGAAGATAAATTTTGTTTACCCTACCGTCACAATTATAAAAGTTTGACTAAACTTTTATAATTGCCGTGCAAAATATTCCGGTGAATCATAATTTATAAACATTACTCCAACATATATAACGAAATATGATTTTAAAAAGCAAAGGCCCTCGAATTTTTATCGAGAGCCTTTTATCTTTTATCTTTTTTACAAATCAAATTCAAAGTACGGATTATGGTACAGTGAAAATGTTATAATATGGTAAAGACAAACCTAAATTGCCAAAGTGAAGTTCGGATTTTTGAGGAAAAAACGAGAAATACCACGGGTTCACCTTGACAAAAGAGTATGGTAAAGACAAAATCCAATTTGGATAGATTAAAAAAGTGGTGTAAATAAATATTATTTAAAATCCATTATGGAAAGATTTATTAAATTATATCATAATTAATTGTAAATATCAAATGTACTAAATTTATAAAAATAAATGTATTTGTAAGTTTATTTATAAAAAATTTTCTTAGAAAATATATATTAGGTATTGACAAACAAAATTGTGAACGCTATACTGTAATTAGAGTTGTGAAATATCATAACTATAATAACAAAATCTAATACTATTAAAAAAATAAATGGAGGTAAATATGAAAATCTTATTGCGATTTTATTTGCAAAACAATAAGCTGCCGATTGATTATCGACGAATTATGCTTTCGTTTTTTAAACGGTCACTGTCAGATATTGCCGAGGGAAAATATTATGAAAAATATTATTTTACACCGGAACGCAGAAATTTTACTTTTGCGGTGAATCTGCCTATGCCGAAGTTTTCTAAAACGGAAATTCAACTCGGGAAAAATCAACTAAACATTACTTTTTCAACGGCTGACTATAATACGGGATGTATTTTTATGTCTGCTTTTATAAAGCAAAAGGACAAGCCGATTCCCGCTCCGCTCGGCAATGAAATGAAACTTGTCAGTGTTAATCTTGTGCCGGAAAAAAATGTTACTTCATCATCCGCTGTTGTAAAAATGCTTAGCCCTTTGTGTATCAGACTACATAAAGCCGAGAATAATTCGGATAAGTATATTTCGGTTGCTAATCCGGATTTTACGGAGATTGCAAAACAGGTAATTAAAGAACAGCTTGTTGAAAGCTGTTTTGACGAGAAGTTAATTTCAAACTTTGAAATTAAACCGTTAAACGCAAAAAAAACAGTGGTTTATCACTATAAAAACTACATTGAATGCAGTTTAGGCAGTTTTAGTATTAATGCCGATAAATCGGTTATTAATTATCTGCTGAAAAGCGGTATAGGTTCACGAAAATCCGCAGGATTTGGCTTTGCCGAGCTTTTATCGGAGGGAGGTGAACCGAATTAATGAAAACAAAGATTGATTACTTTGATTATGACACTTTGCTGCAGCCTACCGATTGGAGGTTTGCAGCAGCCGTTGTCGGTTTATGTAAATATTTTGATTACTTTGGAATTGATTACAAAGTGCTCTGTGATGTTGAAGAAAAGCCCGATAATTATATCCACGGCTTTGACGGTATTATTTACAAAAGTGAAGATATAACAGAAAAAAAATATCTTGAGTTTGCAGAGAACTATTTTGAAAAATATATGACTCACAAAAATATTTTAAACATTCTCGAAAGTCAAGAATTCAGTGAAGAACAAATTAAATTGGTAAACGACCTTGTTAAGAGCAAAACAGTTCTTAAAGGGCTATTTGACAAAATAAAATTTGATGGAACAAATAAAGATATTTTTATTTCAACCATTGAAGAAAACAGGGCGGAAATTATAAAGAATATCTTTAAAAACGGCAATAACCTTTATAAGAATTACTGCAATGAACGACTTATTTTTACCGAAGATAACAGCACTTGCAGACTTAGAGGCTACAATGTTGACAAAGACAGAAAAACAAGTAATCTCGGCTTTTGTTTTTCAAAGGAAAGTTTTGAGAGCAATGATATTTTAGAATTTGATTTTATACCGTTTGCTTTTTCAAATTCTGATATGAGAGAAACTTATTTTGTGAATAACAATTTTTCTGTTAAGTCTTTAACTCAAACAAACTATGCTTTTTCAAATCAACTTAGCAGTACAGAAAATAAAGACGACAAAAACAAACTAATGCTTGTTTTGCAAAACTCAAAGGATTATATAAGCTATGATGTTGAAATTATATCAAAATCTCAAGATAAGGCTTATTACGAAACATTCTTTGTACGACTTGAAAGATTAAAAAAGTTAAGAGAATTATCGGGAAAATCATTAAACTTTGTCAAAAAAATCAATGATGATTATTGGTTTAATCTTGAGAAAGAAGTTTATATGCGTTGTCTTAACAATGTGTTGCTTGACGATGTAATTTTAATGATGCTTAAGTTTTATTTTGATGATAATGCCGGTAAAGGCTATATAAAAAGCAGAACTGATATGCTAATAGACATAAATGTATCTTGGAAAGGAAATGAAATTATGGATGAAATTAAGTCAGCTAAAAGTTGTGGATTTTTAACTTCCAAAAAACTAATTGAAATGAAAAGCAGTAATAAAATTAATTCATATAAGCAAAAAATAATCAGTGCTCTTTGCGCACATGATTACGACAGAGCAAAAGAGATTATACTTAGTTTGTCTGCTTATGTCGGAATGGAATTTTCATTTTTCTATACATTTCTTGAAAATGCGGAAGAAAATAAAGATCTTGCATTTGCTTTTGCAAGCGCATTAATTGAAGTAAGCTCAAAAAATAACTAATATAAAGGAGATTTTATTATGAAAAATAAAGCATTAACATTAACTGTAATCGCAAATATGACAAGCAACTACGGCGAAAGCCTCGGTAATATTTCAAGTGTACAAAAGGTATTCAGAGGCGGAAAAGAGTACGCTACAAGAAGTCGTGAGAGTCTTAAAAACGCTATCTGTGTTCAGTCGGGTTTTTATGATGATTTACAGACATCAATCGACGGAGCAATGCAGAAACTTGTTAATGAAGATGTAAATGCCGCAACATGCCGTGCACTTGAGGGTGGATATATGTCAACAAAAGATGTTACATACATCCGTAACAGTTCTTTCTATCTTACAGACGCTGTTGCTACAGAGCCGTTTATTAATGATGCCCGTTTTCACAATAACCTTTACCTTGCAACCAATTATGCTATGGCACACGGTTTAAATGTTCAAAACAATGCAAAGGATTGCGGTCTTATGCCTTATCAGTATGAATATGACAAATCATCTAAAATTTACAGTCTTACAATTGACCTTGAAAAAATCGGTAAGGACGAAAACTTTGGTGCAGAGGCAGATAACGCAGAAAAGTGTGAAAGAGTAATTGCTCTTATTGACGCAGTAGAAAATCTTTCACTTGTTGTTAAGGGAAATCTTGATAACGCAGAGCCGATTTTTGTGGTAGGCGGTCTTTCACCGAGAAAAACACATATTTTTGAAAATGCGGTTTCTGTTTCAGGCAAAAAACTTATTATAGAGCCGATTAAGGAAAAACTTGCTCAAGGTTACAGTTGTGCACTTATGCGTAACGGTGAGCTTTCAAACGAGGACGAAATTGTAAGAGAACTTAATCCTGTAAGTATGACAGAATTTTTTGAAAATCTCAGAGGTCAGGTTAAAGAGTATTTTTCGGAGTAAGGCGGAATTAATATGAAAGCAATTAGACTTCATATAAAACAAAACAGTGCAAATTACAAAAAAGAAGAAACTGTACAAAACCGTATGACATATCCTTTACCGCCGTATTCAACTGTTATCGGAGCACTTCATAAGGCTTGCGGTTATACATCTTATCATCCTATGCAAGTAAGCGTACAGGGAAAGTACGGTTCTCTAAAAACAAAAATGTATAAGGACGATTGTTTTCTTAACAGTCTTAATGATGACAGAAATTTGCTTGTAAAAATGAAAAATCCCGATATGCTTTCAAGTGCATATCAGGTTGTGGCTACTGCACAAAAGGCTCAAGGAAACAGCTTTGAAAAAGGCATTACAATTAATGTAATTAATGAAAAATTGCTTGAAGAATACCGCTTTTTAAAGCGTACAAAACGCAGAATCGACAAGCATAAAAAAATCATTAATAAAATGAAAACTCGGCTCAAAGAAATGAAAGCCGATGAAAATATTTCTGCCGAAGAAGTAAAAGAATTTGATAAGCGTATTAAGCATATAAAGGCTGTGTATGATGAGTACGAAAAGGTAAAGTATACTATTCCGTATTCCCATTTCAGAACGCTTGCAAAAGGACCTAAGTATTATGAACTTCTCTGCGATATTGAACTTATCATTCATATAGTTGCAGATGAAAATACTATGAATGATATTATGGATAATATCGGAAATCTTACTGCAATCGGCAGAGGAGAGGATTTTGTAGAAGTTCTTGAGTGTACGGAAACAGAGCTTTTTGATGTTGAAAATATTGAAACTATAAAATATGATTTTTATAATGCATATATTCCTATTAAATATTTGGAACATGATTCAAGAAATTTAAAAATATTTACAAATAAAGCTGGTGGATATGTTGGTGGCACAAAATATTTACTGTCTAAAAATTATACAATCGAAAATCTTAACAAAGGATTAAGAAAACGTAATTTTAATAAAATACCTACTATATATGGTAGTGTAAAATTTTTACGCAGAGGTTGTAAAGGTGTTTTGATTGATAAAACAGATAATGAAACATATCCGGTGTTTTTGGCTTGAGGTATTTATATGATTATAGAGAATAAACTTGCAAAACCCGACAAAACAATCGGACAACATTCAAATGAGCTTATAGAGCAGGCAAAACTGCTCTATAAGCTCGGTTATATAAAATCTGACAAATTATTTTCAGATTTACTTGTTGCTTGCAAAAAACACGATTATGGTAAAGCTAATTCTGAATTTCAAAAGCGTGTGATAAAAGGCGGAAAATTTAATGAAGAAAAAGAAATTCCACATAGTATTCTTTCTGTCTTTTATGTTAATGAATCAGAATGTAATGAACCTATAAGTGTATATTTAGCGATTTTTTTCCATCATTTTAACAATTCAAAAGAACCACTGATTAATATATATCAACAAAATGAAAAATTAGTAAAGAAATTTTTGTATGAACTTGGATTTAATGATGATGATTATAATGACATAAACATTATAATAGAAGACATATTTGATTTATTAAATTTACCTCTTTACACTCAAGAAAAACAATACGCTGTTTTATTAAAAGGTCTTTTACATAAATGTGATTACAGTGCAAGTGCAGGTCTTGACTGCGAAAAGGTCAACGATTTTTTGACTGCTTCTTTAAACAATTGGAAAAATACCCGAAATATACATTACAATGAATTGCAAGAATTTTGCATTAAAAATACCGACAGCAATTTAATTGTAACAGCACCTACAGGTATGGGCAAAACCGAGGCGGGATTGCTTTGGTGTGGGGACAATAAATGTTTTTTCGTTTTGCCGTTAAAAACAGCTATCAATGCGATGTACGAAAGAATTAAAAAGCTTTGCGGAGATAATTCTCAAGAAGATTACAAGGAAAGAGTGGCACTTGTTCACTCTGATATGAAATCCTATTATTTGGAAGAATCAATAATTAGCGGAAAAAATTATGATTTTGCGTATGCACAATGCAGTAAACAGCTTGCACTTCCGATTACAATTTGTACGCCTGATCAGATATTTGACTTTGCATTGAAATATGCAGGTTATGAATACAAACTTGCGGTAGCGTCATATTCAAAGTTTATTATTGATGAGATACAGATGTATTCACCTGATGTTTTGGCTGCAATTATTTATGCAATTGAGATGATTCATACTTTGGGTGGTAAAGTGGCTGTAATTACCGCAACTTTGCCTCCGTTTGTAAGAAACGAGATTGAAAAAATACTCGGAACAGATGTAAAAACATCCGATTTTTCTGATAAAGGAAAGCTAAGGCATAATGTAAAAGTATATGAAAAAAACTTGCAGTCTGACGATATTATAAAAATATTTGATGATACAATATGCGATAAAGTAAAAAAATATCTTGTCGTTTGCAATTCAATTGATATTGCAAATAAGATGTACACCGAAATAAAAAATTCGGATATTAACGCAAGTGTAAATCTGTTTCATTCCAATTTTACAAAAAATGACAGAAAAACTAAAGAAAATGCGATTTTAGCAGCCTCTGAAAAAACTAACGAAAGTATGAATATACCTGAAATATGGATTTCAACATCCGTAGTCGAAGCAAGTCTTGACATTGATTTTGATATTCTTATTACCGAGTTATCGGATTTATTTTCCCTGTTCCAACGCTTTGGCAGAGTAAACAGAAAGGGTAATAAAGACTTTTCATCTTACAATTGTTTTGTATTTACTGAAATTCAAGGTAATGCACATCGTTTTGTTGACGATGCTATTCATTCGTTATCAAAACAGGCGATTTTAAGCGTTGACGGAATTATCTCTGAAGTTCTTAAAAAAGAACTTATAGATGAGTACCTTTCGGTTGAAAAAATCGAAAAATCAAAATATTTTCAAGAATATCGTAAAATTTATAAATATTATAAAGAAAATGTCGATTATCTCTCTCTTAAAAAAGATGGAATAAGAAGTATTGACAGAAGTGACGCTGTGCCGATTGATATTTATAATCAAAATGAAAGTGCGATAGAAAAAGCTTTGGATGTTTTAAAATCAGACACTTATTCAAGAGATGATAAACTTAAGGCAAACGAAGAAATACTTGGTTTCACGGTTTCCGTACCTAAATTCAGAATTGACGATTACGAAATAAAAAAATTAAAAATGCCATATACTGAATTACCTGTTATTAACAGCAGTTATGATTCCGAATGCGGCATCAGATTTGATAAGGAAAAGAAGACCAAAAAGCAAGATAAATCTGATGATAACGGAGAACCTGATAATTTTATATGAGGTATGATTATGGATGAAAATAATATTTCGGGTATGCATATTTATTATTACTATGTTTGTAAAAGAAAGCTGTGGTATTTTTCAAACGGTTTGGCAATGGAAAGTGAAAACGAAAATGTCAAAATAGGAAAACTTATAGATGAAACCACTTATAAGCAAAAGAAAAAACATATTATGATCGACAACACAATCAATATTGATTTTATTACCGAGCATAAACTTTTACATGAGGTAAAGAAAAGCAGAAAGATAGAGGAAGCGGGTATTGCTCAACTTAAATACTATCTTTATTATCTGAAAAAGCGTGGGGTAGAGGGAATAAAAGGCAGAATTGATTATCCTTTGCTAAAGCAAAGTCTTAATGTTGAACTTAGCGAAGAAGATGAAAGAGAGCTTGAAAGTGCGGCAGCTGATATAGTAAAAATTATATCGGCTGCTTTGCCGCCAAAATTTAAAAGTAAAAGAATTTGCAAATCATGTGCTTACTATGATTTGTGCTGTATTTGAGGTGATAAAATGCAGGAAAGTTATTACATATATTCGTCAGGCAATTTAACTCAAAAAGACAACACATTAAGATTTACTGCAATTGACGGAAATGTAAAAGATCTTCCGATAGAAAATATTAAAGAAATTTATATTATGAATGAAATAACGGTTACATCTAAATTGCTGAACTTATTTTCAAAATACGGTATACTTGTACATTTCTTCAATTACTATCAATTTTACATAGGAAGTTTTTGCCCAAAGGAAACAAAACTTGCAGGTCAGCTTTTGGTTAAGCAAGTGCTTGCTTACGGCGACTATTCAAACAGATTATCAATAGCAAGAGAATTTATAGTTGCTGCGTCTTATAATATTTACAGAAACTTAAGATACTACAACGGCAGAGGCAAGAATGTGTCAGAGCAAATGGCCGCTATAGAAAATTTGAGGAGAAAACTTGCAGATGTAGAAACCATAGAAGAGTTGATGGGAATTGAAGGTAATATTCGTCAGGAATATTACAAAGCGTGGAATGTAATTATTGATCAGAATATTGAATTTGATAAAAGAGTTTATCATCCTGCCGACAATATGATTAACAGCCTTATTTCATATGTCAATTCTCTTGTATATACAAAAACTCTGGCGGAAATTTATAAAACACAACTTAATCCTACAATAAGCTATCTTCATCAGCCGGGTACAAGGCGATATTCTCTTGCACTTGATGTTTCGGAAATTTTCAAACCGCTGATTGCGGATCGTCTGATCTTTTCTTTGCTTAATCGAAAACAAATAACAGAAAGCAGTTTTGTAGAAGGACTTAACGGTTTGCAGCTTACCGAAAGAGCGTCACGAATAATTACATCTGAATTTGACGAAAAATTAAAGACAACTATTTTTCACAAAGAACTTAATAAAAATGTTTCTTATCAATTCTTAATCAGACTTGAACTTTATAAACTGATAAAGCACATTATAGGAGAAAAAGAATATAAAGGCTTTGAAATGTGGTGGTAAATATTGTATGTAATTCTTGTATATGATATAATATGTGATGAAAAGGGCAGAAAAATACTTCCAAATGTATTTAAGATTTGCAAAAAATATCTTGTACATATTCAAAACTCTGTTTTTGAAGGAAACTTAAGTAAAGCAAACTCACTTGCTTTGCAAAAAGAACTTGATGTTTATATCAGAAAAGACAAGGATTCGGTAATAATGTTTCATACCCGTGAAGAACGGTGGATGAATAAAGATTTTCTTGGAAAAACGGATGATAAAACATCAAATTTTTTGTAACGCTTTTATTGTCGACCTGACATAGCACAAAACCCCCGGCAGGTTGACAGAACCTAAAAATCAAGTAATCATCGGTATAGTTGCTTTTTGTATATTGAAATGACAGTAATATTTGATAAATATTTGGTATATCGACAAAACAGCACAGAAAAATGCCGATGTTTACTTATCCTTTTATCCCACGGCTATAAATCTATCCATATTGGATTTTAAATTATTAAACAGCTTGAAGAAAAAGTAGACAAACACACTATAAATCTATCCATATTGGATTTTAAATCCTTTCTAACCGGTCGAAATCGACGGGTTTAGTTGTCTATAAATCTATCCATATTGGATTTTAAATCTGTTGATCAAGTTTATTTAATTCGGACTTTGATACTATAAATCTATCCATATTGGATTTTAAATGATGAAATCAAGAAATTTGAAAAGCAATACGCTAACTATAAATCTATCCATATTGGATTTTAAATCGCTTTCTGTATATGGTTAGTGAATTGGGGTTCACCTATAAATCTATCCATATTGGATTTTAAATGATCATAAGTTAAATTGTCATCAGCGGCAAAAGCACCTATAAATCTATCCATATTGGATTTTAAATCAATTATACAAAACATTGATTGTTATTTATTTCATCTATAAATCTATCCATATTGGATTTTAAATTTTTTAACATCAACAGCATTCTTATGTTGTGAAATAACTATAAATCTATCCATATTGGATTTTAAATTGAAATTTATCTTTTTTGTATTGCGGCTGATAAGCACTATAAATCTATCCATATTGGATTTTAAATCAGCAAGTGAGATGGCAAGATTTTTTGCTATGATTCTATAAATCTATCCATATTGGATTTTAAATTAAGTGGGATTGCTCATACATCAACGATACAAATGAGCTATAAATCTATCCATATTGGATTTTAAATTTGTCTGCATATGTACAGTCAAAAATATTTCAGAGTCTATAAATCTATCCATATTGGATTTTAAATATGCGACATTATAATTTTGATGTTGTTACCAAAAACTATAAATCTATCCATATTGGATTTTAAATCTCGGAGTGTGGGATATAGAAAAGAGTTATAAAAAGTCTATAAATCTATCCATATTGGATTTTAAATTCCAGATTGATCGCAAATATCCCTAATTGCAATTAGTCTATAAATCTATCCATATTGGATTTTAAATCCAATCCGGTACAGGTTCTTCGTTAAGCTCCGCCACTATAAATCTATCCATATTGGATTTTAAATTATTTTTATGCAGAAAGGATGTGAAACATATTGGCTATAAATCTATCCATATTGGATTTTAAATTAGCACTCATAATGCGTTCATCTTTGAGCTTGTCGGCTATAAATCTATCCATATTGGATTTTAAATGCCTGTATCGCACTCTGAACGGTGTTACCGCTCTGCCTATAAATCTATCCATATTGGATTTTAAATTATACACGCTTTCAAAATGCTCGTACGGTGTCATTCTATAAATCTATCCATATTGGATTTTAAATTTAAAATCTTGTAAATTCTAACAGGATGTGGTACAACTATAAATCTATCCATATTGGATTTTAAATAAAACAGGACAGGAATATGATGATGTGCCGCCCAACTATAAATCTATCCATATTGGATTTTAAATGCGAATCAAAATTACCAATTACATCAAACTTAGCTTCTATAAATCTATCCATATTGGATTTTAAATATAAGTGAACCATTTTGATTGAAGTCAAGTTCAGCCTATAAATCTATCCATATTGGATTTTAAATGTAAAATCATCATAACTAACATCTATACGAGTAATACTATAAATCTATCCATATTGGATTTTAAATACATCTCAAGACATACACCCATATTATCTTGACCGTCTATAAATCTATCCATATTGGATTTTAAATAAATTATCTAAAGTTGATATTATTTCAGATACACACTATAAATCTATCCATATTGGATTTTAAATTTTTTATCCGTAAACTGCATTTTTTTAATACCAACCTATAAATCTATCCATATTGGATTTTAATTTAACTTTGTCCATTACTGATAAACAATATAAACGACTATAAATCTATCCATATTGGATTTTAAATTACTTTGGCGGTACACGAATGTATGACGAAGAAAAGCCTATAAATCTATCCATATTGGATTTTAAATGATGAGATTAACAGCTTGAATAAAAAATACAGAGACTATAAATCTATCCATATTGGATTTTAAATATACATTTGTTTTCCCTAACGGCAAAGACGGCAAGACTATAAATCTATCCATATTGGATTTTAAATTGGCTCAAGGGCGGTACACGACAAAACTTTTGTCAACCTATAAATCTATCCATATTGGATTTTAAATCAAATTCGCAGTTTGAGCAAACATTTGGCTCAATGCCTATAAATCTATCCATATTGGATTTTAAATTTTTGAGGTAAAAATTATGAAAAAATGTATCAACAACTATAAATCTATCCATATTGGATTTTAAATCGACAATGAAACATTGTTCCCTAAGTGGTTTAGCAACCTATAAATCTATCCATATTGGATTTTAAACATTTCTGATGCAATCTCTTCCGGACTTACAACTCCTATAAATCTATCCATATTGGATTTTAAACGAGGACTTTAGAGGCACTACTACTATACTAATGTACTATAAATCTATCCATATTTGATTTTAAACTTTATGCAGGCGTATGAGCGTAAAAGCGTATTAGTTCTATAAATCTATCCATATTGGATTTTAAACCAATATAAACAAATGCAATACATAAATACAAACGGCTATAAATCTATCCATATTGGATTTTAAACATTGAGCGTATACATTCTAAATCTATAGATAAGCGTACTATAAATCTATCCATATTGGATTTTAAACATATTTCTTTTGCGTACGGAATGAGCAAAGGAAAATACTATAAATCTATCCATATTGGATTTTAAATTTGATGTCATTGATTTCTTGTAAAGCAATCTTGACCTATAAATCTATCCATATTGGATTTTAAATAAAGCGCGACAATGTGATTGATTAATATAACTTGCCTACTATAAATCTATCCATATTGGATTTTAAATCAATAACTCTTTTTGCAATATTATTACTCATTGGACTATAAATCTATCCATATTGGATTTTAAATACACTCATTCGTAAATTATTCAAACACACATTCACACTATAAATCTATCCATATTGGATTTTAAATTTGCGTGAACAATGCTTTATTGTTGTCTTGTGTCGTCTATAAATCTATCCATATTGGATTTTAAATCAACAAGAGCATTAAGAAAACAATCAGCACGCTCATCTATAAATCTATCCATATTGGATTTTAAATGCTTTAAAATTTTGTGGCAAGAGAGGTGAGATATAAGCTATAAATCTATCCATATTGGATTTTAAATATAGCCAAGTATTTACCTTATATCAACTACTTTGTTCTATAAATCTATCCATATTGGATTTTAAACAAAAACAAATAGCGCCCGACCTGCAATAAAAATTATCTATAAATCTATCCATATTGGATTTTAAACGCGTGATTTTGAGCTTATATCAATTCTGGGACGAAGCTATAAATCTATCCATATTGGATTTTAAACTAGTGGTGTATGGGTTAGGTTCTTCAAGTAAAAATTCTATAAATCTATCCATATTGGATTTTAAACATGCCATAGTTTGGTTTTAACTTAGCTATATCAACTATAAATCTATCCATATTGGATTTTAAACAGTCAAGCCAATCACCATTGAGCAAGTGCACTCTATCTATAAATCTATCCATATTGGATTTTAAACTGTTCTGCTGTCTCTGTTCCTGCTTATGATATTTCTCTATAAATCTATCCATATTGGATTTTAAACCTTAGACTTGATTGTATTCTTTCTGCTGCTAAAGCCTATAAATCTATCCATATTGGATTTTAAACTCAAGATAGCAGAATTCTTCGTTATTGTATTCAAACTATAAATCTATCCATATTGGATTTTAAACAACAATAATCAGTTAAGAGGTTTATGCAAGATGATCTATAAATCTATCCATATTGGATTTTAAACGTTTTAAGTCGATATGCTGTCACAACGGCTTTACTTCTATAAATCTATCCATATTGGATTTTAAACAAGGAAAGATGTTTGATGTTTTCAGTTCTAATTACTATAAATCTATCCATATTGGATTTTAAACACAAAAATAGTTGGTGCAATCACTCCCGAACAGCACTATAAATCTATCCATATTGGATTTTAAACAGCATTGTGTTGTACAAGTCGGCTTCGGGTCGTTTGCTATAAATCTATCCATATTGGATTTTAAACGCAGGTTCATCACCAAAATGAGAAAGAGGAGAAGTCTATAAATCTATCCATATTGGATTTTAAACGGAAGATTGTCGTGACAATCTTTACAGACGAACATTCTATAAATCTATCCATATTGGATTTTAAATTTCGGGATCAGGATCGGGCGTGGGATTAAGTCGAAGTCGGTATTTGGGGACAGCGGCACTTGCAGTATATCAAGGCGCACCGTAAAGGTTTTTATACGACCTTGCTCACAAAATGCGAACTGAACAGACACCTTGCCGATGTAAATAAACAGGCTGAGGATATGTTTTTTCGGCTCATAAAACAGATGGCAGAACGTGATGGCGTGACCGAACAACTCAAAGCAGAAAACCAAATGCTGTGGGTGCGGAAGATGAACAATATCCGCAACCGTGCAACGGAGATTGTAAATGTAGAGTTGATTTACAACTAACCAGCACAGCTGCCACGTGCGATAATCTCCTGCTTGGCGGCGTTTTCTGTTGCGAAATCAGCTTTTCTATGGTATTGTTATTACAGTGTAAAAATTTTTTAAGATTTTGGGATATTTTGCTGTTTTGAGTTGTTAGTATAGTGAAAGGTCTTTCAAAAGCAGCGAAAGGTGAACGATCCTTTTCGTTGCAATTATCTCAGACAGGAGGGAAATGTATGGAAGCTTCCGAGTTTAACAGAATTGCAAGGAAATATACTGATGTCGTATACAGAGCAACGCTCAGTTATTGCAAAAACAAAAATGACGCTGAGGACGCTGTTCAAAATACTTTTTTGAATCTTCTGAAAACCGATACTCAGTTTGCTGACGACGAACACATAAGAAAATGGCTTATCAGGTCGGCGATCAATGAATGTAAGAACATATGGAAATCCTTTTGGCACAGAAATGTTACATCCATCGACGAGCTGAACGAAGAGCCTGCATACATAGAGTCAGAAAAGCAAGAACTGTTCAGTGAAGTAATGAAGTTACCAAAAAAGTACAGCACGGTACTGCATTTGTATTACTACGAAAGCTATACATGCAAGGAAATTGCGGATATTCTTAATATTTCGGAAAGCGGCGTACAATCTCGACTGATGAGAGCACGAAACATACTGAAAGAAAAATTAAAGGAGGCGTGGTTATGAATCAGTATAAAAGCAATCATGAGTTCTATCAAAGTGTTTTTGACGAAGTCCACGCATCTGATAAACTGATAATGAAGGTGCAGAATATGACTAATAACAAAACAAAAAAGAAGAATTATGCAATCAGAAAAGTAGCCTTTGTTGCCGCCGCAATAATAATGGTGTTAGTTATAAGCAACGCCGTCGCTTATGCCGCTACGGGAGCGACTTGGATAGAACATCTCGTGACCGCAACCGTCAATGGCAGCGATTATACGGCAAAGCTGATTGACAAGTATGATGAAAACGGCAAGCTTGGTTCTCAGAAACTCATTAATGATTACGGAAACGGTATAAAAGAAGGAATTGAATATGATGGTCAATATGCGATAGACAGCAATTCGGATATTGAAATTCAGATTGCCGAGAAAGATCCGAGGGTCGTTCAGGAATCAAACAGAGTATTTCTAAGCTGGATGTCGGCAGATATACACGAGGATATTACCGAAGATTTTTCCAACGGTCACGCCGAGATCACCGTTGACGATGATGATCACAACAAAATGAAGTTTACGGTCACCGGTACAGTTGACAAATATAAAATCGTTTTATCTTACAGAGATCATTCTGTAGAATTCTTTTCTGAGTAAGGTGGTTCCGATAAACGTACAGAATTAGAAATATAGTCAAAGCCGCCAAGCGGGATGATCTCCTGCTTGGCGGCTATTGCTATATCAACATTTTTATGATAAAATTTTATAAAACAAAAAGGAAATAATCGCTATGAGCTTAATTAAAAATGACTATTGGATTTTAAATATATTGCGTATTTTTCGCTAATCGTCCCGTCCTACGCTATAAATCTATCCATATTGGATTTTAAAATTAAATCTCTGGAATTATATCAAAGATATTCCGGGGCTATAAATCTATCCATATTGGATTTTAAAACGATAACCCACAAGTCCCACATCAGACATTCCTGCACTATAAATCTATCCATATTGGATTTTAAATAATCATTGGTTTTATCAAGAATGGGTTTTAAAGGCTATAAATCTATCCATATTGGATTTTAAATAAGGTGAACAAAAAACGGCAAACAGTCACAAGGATCTATAAATCTATCCATATTGGATTTTAAATCTTTCACTTGACGAACCCTCCGAGGTCCTCGTCAAGCTATAAATCTATCCATACTGAATTTTAAATTTATCAACGAGAGCGATTGTTTTCTCTGATGATTCACTATAAATCTATCTAAGCCGGATTTTAAACGCAACAGTATCCGTTGTAACTGAATCCATCAAAGTAACTTTACCTAATCTGCAACAATTAAACCCGAGTATTTTATATTCTATTGTAAAATATATTTTCTTATTGGAATAATAGAGGGGGAAAGTTTTGTTATAATTAAAGAAATATATTTGAACGGAGGTATTTTCAATATGTTAAGTGATATTGAAATCGCTCAGGCTGCGACCTTACTCCCGATTAAAGAGGTTGCCGCACAGATCGGAATTAAAGAGGATGAGCTGGAGTTTTACGGCAAGTATAAGGCTAAACTTTCAGACGAACTTGCCAATCGTTTGGAAAATGAGCCGGACGGAAAACTTGTTCTTGTTACAGCTATCAATCCAACCCCCGCAGGTGAGGGTAAAACAACTACTTCTGCAGGTCTTGGTCAGGCTATGGCTAAGATTGGTAAAAAGGCTGTAATCGCTCTAAGAGAGCCTTCACTTGGTCCTGTATTTGGTATTAAGGGCGGCGCTGCAGGCGGCGGTTATTCTCAGGTACTTCCTATGGAAGATATTAATCTTCACTTTACAGGCGATATGCACGCTATTACTTCTGCAAACAATCTTTGCTGTGCAATGCTTGACAATCATATTCAGCAGGGCAATGTTCTCGGGATTGATCCTCGCCAGATCCTTATTAAGAGATGTCTTGATATGAACGACAGAGCTTTGAGAAATATTGTTGTCGGTCTTGGCGGCAGAGTGAACGGTATTCCTCGTGAGGACCACTTTATAATTACTGTTGCATCTGAAGTGATGGCTATCCTTTGCCTTGCTGACGATATTTCTGATTTAAAGAAAAGACTTGGTAATATTCTTATTGCTTATACATATGCAGGCGAGCCTGTTTTTGCAAAGGACATCAAGGCTGACGGTGCTATGACAGCTCTTCTTAAAGACGCTATCAAACCTAACCTTGTTCAGACACTCGAGGGTACCCCCGCTATTATGCACGGCGGTCCTTTTGCCAATATTGCTCACGGCTGTAACAGTATTCGTGCTACAAAGCTTGCGTTAAAACTTGCCGATTACTGTATTACAGAGGCAGGCTTCGGTTCAGATCTCGGTGCAGAGAAATTCTTTGACATCAAGTGCAGATATGCAGGCTTTAAGCCGTCTGCCGTAGTTATTGTTGCTACTTGCCGTGCGTTAAAGTACAACGGCGGTGTGCCTAAGGCAGAGGTTTCTGCAGAAAATCTTGAGGCTCTTAAAAATGGTATTGAAAACCTTGGTGTTCACATTGATAACATGAGAAAGTACAATGTTCCCGTTGTAGTTGCTATCAACCAGTTCGGTACAGATACAGCAGAGGAACTTGAGTTTATCGAGAGTTACTGTAAATCTAAAGGCGCAGACTTTGCTCTCTCAAATGTATTCTCAAAGGGCGGAGAAGGCGGTACAGAACTTGCCAAAAAGGTAGTAGAGGCTTGCGAAAAGCCGTCTGATTTTGCTCCTATTTATTCAGATGACCTTACAATCAAAGAAAAGGTTGACAAAATTGCAAAAACAATTTACGGCGCTTCAAGAGTAAACTATACAAAGGCTGCCGAAAAGGCATTGAAGCAGATTCAGGCTCTCGGCGGTGAAAAACTTCCTGTTTGTATTGCAAAAACACAATATTCGCTTTCTGATGACCCAACACTTCTTGGTGCTCCAAAGAATTTTGAAATCACAGTAAAGAATCTTACACTTTCAAACGGTGCAGGATTTGTAGTTGTATATACAGGTGATATTATGACAATGCCGGGTCTTCCGAAAGTTCCGTCGGCAGAGAAAATTGATGTTACCGAGGAAGGAAAAATTAACGGTTTATTCTGATGATTACTGTAAATACTCATAATGCCCGTGAAACAGAGGAACTCGGCGCAAAAATTGCCGAAAAGTTGTGCGGCACGGAAGTAATCGCTCTTTTTGGCGGTCTTGGTATGGGCAAGACTGCCTTTACAAGAGGACTTGCAGGTGCGCTCGGTGCAGGAGAAAATGTTTCAAGCCCTACATTCGCTCTTGTCAATGAATATTCGGGTAAGTATAATATTTTTCATTTTGATATGTACCGTGTAAATACATGGGATGATTTGTATTCCACAGGATTTTTTGATTATATTGATAACGGTATAATCATTATTGAGTGGAGTGAGAATATTGAAGAGGCTTTGCCTGCCGATTGTATTAAAATCAGAATCAGTAAGGGCGAAAATGATGATGACAGAATTTTTGAAATTGAAGGTGTTGATCCGCAATGAAAATTCTTGCAATAGATACAAGCGCCACAGCTGCGTCAACCGCAATTTGTGACGAAAACAAAATAATAGGTGAGTTCTTTATAAATACAAAACTTACTCACAGCAAAACACTTATGCCTATGGTTGAAAGTCTGCTTGCAAACACAAACCTAACGACAACAGATATTACCGCCGTTGCGGTAAACTGCGGTCCGGGTTCGTTTACGGGTGTAAGAATCGGTGTTGCAGCGGCTAAAGGACTTGCTTTTGCCGATGATTTGCCTTGCATAGAGGTATCGACGCTTGAAAGCCTTGCGTATAATTTGCAATCTGCAAATGGGATAATCTGTTCTGTTATGGACGCTCGCTGTTCGCAGGTTTATAATGCGCTTTTCAAATGTGATGGCATAAAGCCCGAAAGACTTTGCAAAGACAGAGCTTTGTCTGTTGCCGAGCTTTCAGAAGAACTTAAGAGTTATGACGAAAGAATTATACTTGTGGGTGACGGTGCGGAGCTTTGCTATAATGCTATGAAAGAATTATTACCAAATGTTGAACTCGCACCAATCAGTATAAGATTTCAAAGAGCGTCATCAACAGCAGAAATTGCTGTACAAAAATTTAATGACGGAGAAGTGCTTTCGTCTGCGGAACTTATGCCGATGTATTTAAGACTGCCGCAGGCTGAAAGAGAACTTAAAAAGAAAATGGAGGAAAAGAAATGTTAGCACTTGGATGTGACCACGGCGGATATAACCTTATCTGCGCAATTAAAAAATATCTTGACGAAAAGGGTATTGAATATAAAGATTTTGGTACTTACAGCACAGACAGCGTTGATTATCCTGTTTACGGCTATAAAGTTGCAAAAGCAGTAGCAAGCGGCGAATGTGAGCTTGGTATTCTTTGCTGCGGTACAGGTATCGGTATTTCAATGGCAGCAAACAAAGTTAAGGGTATTCGTGCGGCAGTTGTAAGCAATGAGTTTTGCGCTGAAATGACACGCAGACACAACCACGCAAATATTCTTTGTATGGGCGGCAGAGTTACAAGCGAAGAAGATGCTGTTAAGTTTACAGAAATTTTCCTCAATACTCCCGAAGAGGGCGACAGACACTTAAAGCGTCTTGCTATGATTGACGAGATTGAGGCAGGTACTTTCAAGGTTGACTGATTTCGGGAGAGTTTTATGTCCGACGAAGAATTAGAGGTGTTGAGCGACATCAAATATATTTTTTATGTCTGTTATGCTTGAAAATAAACTTGATGATGTGAACGCAAAAATTGATGAAACCAATATGCTGTAAAACGAACTAAAGGGTTATAGTTTTGAAAACTCTTTTGTTTAAGTTACCAAACAGCAGGCTGTTTGGCTATCGTCAGATTACATAAGCGGAAAGTATTTGTGGGCTTTGCCCACACCCACAACCTTTGAAAAGGTTGACCAAACTTTTATAATTTTTGTGATACACCGGAATTTCTTGACAAAACACTGCATAAAACCGTCTAAATCTTAAAACCAAAGTAAAAAGCTCTCTTTACGCAAATAAAGAGAGCTTTAATGTTATGATAAATATAAAGTTTTAGCCGCAGAGCTTATTCGAGTTCAAGAGCCTCTTCAATAGCGTAAGAAAGCTGATCGGGGCAAGATGTACCTCTGCCACGGCAGTCAATGCCTTTTAATCTCTTTACAGCCTCTTCTGCGTCCATACCTTTTACAAGAGCGCAAATGCCTTGCGTGTTGCCTGCACAACCGCCGATAAATTCGCAGGATTCTATAATTCCGTCATTTATCTCAAGGTTAATCTGTCTTGAACAAACACCTCTTGGAATGTATGTATATTTCATAATATTACCTCCTTAAAACATTTCAACTGTATTTTAACATATTTCTTTAAAAAAATCTATAAAATTTAAAAATATGTGTCGATTTTTAAATTTAGTGTGATATAATAATGTGTACGATAAAGTTTGATTATAATATTTATTTTGGGTCAGAGGTATATGAAATGTCTATGAAAATTAATCTTGGTGCTTGGAATTCAATATTTGCCGTGCCTTCGTCGGTTGTAGACGAGGGACTTAAGTTTTCGGACGGCGTTAAACTTAAGGTATTGTTATATCTTTTGCGACACAGTGGGGAAGATGTGAACGAAAGCGACATCAGTAAGGCGACAGGTGTAAATGAAACCGATATTCCGGAGGCAGTTGAATACTGGGTTATGAAAGGTATCTTTTGCCAAAATAACGGTGCTTTTGAGCCTGCACAGGCGCAACAGCAAACGACTGAACAGCCTGCGGTAAAACAAGTCGAAAGCAATAATACTGCCGCTCCGATTGAAAAGGAAGAGCCTACAGTTCCGCATATGTTTGTAAGACCGCAGCGCCCCGATTATGTTTATGTGGCACAACAGCTTGCGGTTGACGAAGAATTTAAAATGCTTGTAAACGAGGCACAGACAGCCCTCGGCAAGCCTTTATCAAACTCCGATGCATCGTCGTTGCTGTTACTTAAAAATACCTGCGGTTTGCCTGTAGAGGTAATTATAATGCTTATTCAGTATTGTATAAGCATCGGAAAATCTAACATAAGAGCCATTGAAACAATAGGTTTAAGATGGTCGGATGCGGGAGTTTTCTCGATTGAGGAAGCCGAAAATAAAATAAAACAAGCACATCGTGCAAGCCAAAGTTTTACGGTTGTAGCATCTGCGTTCGGCTTAAAAAATACGGGTTCTCCTACTAAAAAGCAGGTTGAATACGCCGATTTGTGGGTAAACGAGTGGAAATTTTCTCCCGAAATGCTAAGAGAGGCTTACGAAAGATGTGTTGACAGTAAGGGCAGCTGCGATTTCAGATACATAAACGGAATTTTAAAACGCTGGAATTCAAGCGGAATTTACAATGTTGACGATTTAAACAAATTTGACAGCAGACCCGATAAGTATAAGCATAAAGGCGGAAACAGGAATGACGCCAACACATCATATAATATAAATGATTTGCAGAGATTAGATACAATCGACAGTATTTAGTGTGGTGATATAAATGGGATACAGTAAAGAAATTTACAGAGCGACAAAAGCAAAAATGGAAGAAAGGCGCACCAAAGCCGAGAGAAGAGCGGAGCAGGTTCGTGAAGAGGTTTACAGAAGAGTTCCGAGAATAGAGGAGCTTGAAAAAGAAATATCTTCATGCGGAATACTTGCGGTTCGTGCGGTTTTAAACGGCGGAGATGTAAAGTCTGCCACGCAGGATTTGCGTGCCAAAAGTCTTTCTATGCAAAATGAAGTCAAAAAGCTGCTTAAAGAAAACGGCTATGAAGAAAATTGCTTTGAACCGCATTACAACTGTAAATACTGCAAAGATACGGGATATATAGAAAAAGACGGAAGAACAGTGTATTGCCCTTGTTTTAAAAGATTGCTTGTAGCAACTGCGTGCGAGGAGCTTAACCGTACTGCGCCTTTAAGACTTTCCACTTTTGAGAGCTTTGACCTTAATATGTACAGTCATGAGGTTGATAAGGCGAGCGGAGTATCACCTTTTGATAAGATGCAAAAAATTTATAATTATTGCGTGCAGTACGCAAGGACTTTTACGCCTGAGTCAAAGAGTATACTTATGAGAGGCGGCACAGGTCTTGGCAAAACCCACCTTTCGCTCGCTATTGCCAATGAGGTTACAAGGCGTGGTTTCGGTGTAATCTATGTGTCTGCACCTATGCTTATGTCAACGCTTAGCAATATGCATTTTTCCAAAGAGTCCAACGATTACGAATATTTTGAAATGCTCACAAAGTGCGATTTATTAATTATTGATGATTTAGGCACAGAGTTTTCAAATACTTTTTCAAATACACAGTTTTATAATTTGTGTAATTCAAGAATGCTTTTGAGAAAGCCTTTGATAATAAACACAAACCTTTCAATAACAGAACTTGAAAAAACTTATACTTCAAGATTTATTTCAAGAATATACGGAGAGGGTGTAAGGCTTAATTTTGTCGGTGATGATATAAGACTCAAAAAAAGTTTTAGTTAAAATTTCGTATTTTTTGTATTTTTCAAATTTTAGAAAAAATTGAAAAAAGATGTTGACAAAACACACGTTCTGCTATATAATAGCTATTGTTGATTGCGTGACAGTAAGCAACATATCAATGCTGAACGAAAGTTTAAAACTTCTAAAAAGTTTTAAAAAATTTCAAAAAAGTGTTGACAAAACGCACTTCATAATATATAATATATATCGTTGATTGCACGGCTTGCAGCAATGAGCAATAAACATTGAGGAATGGTGTAACGGTAGCACGACAGACTCTGACTCTGTTTGTTGGGGTTCGAATCCCTATTCCTCAGCCATTAAAAGCCCCGAGTAATCGGGGCTGTTTTTATCGAGGTGTAGCGCAGTTTGGTAGCGCACATCGTTCGGGACGATGGGGTCGCAAGTTCGAATCTTGTCACCTCGACCATCTGAATACGCCGGGTCACACTGATTCGGCGTAATTTTTTTATAAGACATTTTTGGAGGTTAATTATGAAAAAGGTAGTTTCTTTGGTAACAATATTTGTACTTTGTCTTACTGCGCTCGCAGGTTGTTCAGGCAGCAAAGAGGTTGATTTAAAAACAGTTCTTTCTGACATCAACTCTAAGTATTCATTGGACTTAAAAGAGCTTACAGATTCTAATGATCTTAAAAAATATTACAGCATCGACACAGAAGATGTTAAGCAGTTTGCGGCAGAAATCAATTCAGACAGCAATTCAAGAGTTGAAATCGTACTTGTTGAGGCTGCTGATGCTGATGCTGCATCAAGAGTAAACGATGCGCTTTCTAAGACATACACTTCAATCGTTACACAGTATTCAGGCTACAATGCCGAAAAACTTCCTATGGTTGAGGCTTGTAAGGTTACACAGGACGGCAACTATGTTACAATGATTGTTGCTGACCAGGGTCCTGAAATTCTTGAAACATTCTACGGCTACATAAAATAAAATCGTCAGATTATACGGGCGGACGCAGTTCGCCCGTTTTCTGTGTTATTAAACTTTTAACGGGAATATTGCTATGGTACAATCAGAATTAAAAAAACAGTTTTCACATATGAATAATATGCAGCAGCAGGCTGTATTTTGCACAGAAGGCCCTTTGCTTATACTTGCGGGTGCAGGCTCGGGCAAAACAACCGTTCTTGTAAACAGAATTGCGTATATTTTGCAGTCTGAACTTTGCAAACCGTGGCAGATACTTGCAATTACCTTTACAAATAAGGCGGCAGGGGAGCTTAAAGAAAGAATCTGCAACGCTGTTCCGGAAGGCGGTTCGGATATTTGGGCGGCTACATTTCACTCTACCTGTGCGAGAATTTTAAGAAGATACGGCGACAGAATCGGTTTTACAAGTCATTTTACCGTTTACGGTACTGACGATCAGAAAAAACTTGTAAAAGATATTTTAAAACAGCTTAATTATGACGAAAAAATGTTGCCGGTAAAAAGAGTGCTCAACGAAATTTCAAAAGCCAAGGACGAAATGCTTACTCCGCAGGAAATGCTCAAAAGAGCAGGTTACGATAACCTCAAGCAGTCTGTGGCAAAAGTATATGAAATTTACCAGTCAAGACTAAAAACCGCAGATGCAATGGACTTTGACGATATGCTCTGCAAGACTGTTGAGCTTTTTCAAAAATGTCCCGATATACTCGAATTTTATCAAAATCAGTTTAAATACATAATGGTTGATGAGTATCAGGATACAAACAAGGTGCAGTATAAATTTGTAAGTATGCTCGCCGCAAAATACGGCAACATCTGTGTTGTAGGTGATGACGACCAGAGTATTTACAAATTCAGAGGTGCTACAATTGAAAATATCCTTTCTTTTGAAAACACCTTTAAAGGCGCTAAGATGATAAGACTTGAGCAGAATTACCGCAGTACACAGAATATTCTTAATGCGGCAAACGGTGTTATTTCTAACAACACAATGCGTAAGGGCAAAACGTTGTGGACTGAAAATGCCGTTGGTGATAAAATTGAGGTGCATACTTCCGATTCCGAGCGTGACGAAGCTCAATTTATTGCAAAAACTATACTTGACGGTGTTGCAGACGGCAGAAAATTCTCTGATTTTGCAATTCTTTACAGAATGAATGCACAGTCAAACTCAATTGAGCAGGCTTTGTCAAGAAGCGGTATTCCGCACCGTGTAATCGGCGGCAGACGATTCTATGACAGAGAAGAAATCAGAGATATGGTTGCATATCTTCAGGTTATTAATAATCCGCACGACGATGTCAGACTGGGCAGAATTATTAATGTGCCAAAGCGTGGTATTGGCGCAACTACACTTGAAAAAGCCTCTGAAATTGCCGCAGGACTCGGCGAAAGCATATATTCCGTAATTAAAGATGCAGATGTATATCCACAGCTTTCAAGAGCCGCAACAAAGTTAAAGAGTTTTGTTGCGCTTATTGACGGTCTTATGGAGGCTGAACAAAGCGGAGATTATTCTCTTGCAGAATTATACAATCTCATTCTCGAACATACAGATTACGAAAAATATTTAAAAACAGAGAAAGACAACCCCGATGTAAGAATTGAGAACATCGAAGAGCTTTCTTCAAATATTATCAAATTTGAAGAGGATTACGCAGAAGAAGCGTCACTTTCAAACTTCCTTGAGGAAATTTCATTGCAGACAGATATTGATAACTATGACGCAGAAGCGGATTCATCGGTAATGATGACATTGCACAGCGCAAAAGGACTTGAATTTCCCGTAGTTTTCATTGCAGGTCTTGAAGAAGGTGTGTTCCCGTCAATTGCCACAATGATGAATCCCGATGAACTTAACGAGGAACGCAGACTTGCTTATGTAGGTATTACAAGAGCAAAAGAAAAGCTCTACATTACCAAGGCAAAGTCAAGAATGTTGATGGGTCATACAAGCTATAACAAAGTATCACGCTTTGTAAATGAAATCCCGCCCGAATTACTTAATTATACAGGCGAGAAAAAGACTTTTGCGTCAACAAACGGTTTTTCCGCATCCTCAAGTCATATCAGTATCGGTGCCGGTTCAAAATTCACACCTAACAAAAGTTTTAATACATTTACTAAACCTGCCGTTAAATCGGGTACTGTTTACAAAAAAGGAGATTGCGTATTCCATAAGGTATTTGGCAAAGGTATGATTATGAAAACCGAAAAAATGGGCAACGACACAATGCTTGAAGTTGCTTTTGATAAGGCAGGCACAAAAACTCTTATGGCTAATTTCAGTAAAATGGAAAAAATCTGATGAGGTGATTTTTTGAAGGCTTTAGCAAAATCATTAATGTGCGTAGCTATGGCGGCGTGTTCCGCAGTTGCATTTACAGGCTGTGACAATGATTCGGAATCTTCGGCTACAACAGCACTGCAGACTACAAATTCTACAGGTGCATCGACGCAGGGACTTACCGTTGCGCCTGCAACTGCTGATGAAGTACCTACTAATCCTGCATATAATTTTACAAAATTAAAACAGGATACCGACAGCATAACAGCTAAGTTCGATAATACACTTGTTGCAAGTAAATTCAGAGGAACTGTATATTATAAACTCGGAAATGATTTTGAATATATAGGCAATAACGGCTATGCCGACAAGGGTTCGCATACATATAATTCACTCAATACAAATTACTACATAGGTTCGCTTACAAAGCAGTTTACCGCTGCGGCTGTTATGATTTTACAGGAGCAGGATAAGCTGAGCACAGATGATACGCTTGACAAGTATTATCCAGATTATAAGTACGGTTCGGATATAACTATCCGTAATTTGCTTACAATGACAACAGGCTTGCCGGATTATCTCGGCAAATCTGACGAAAGCGTGCGTGCAAATGCTCCGCAGTACGATATTTCAGAGAAAAATTCCGCTGAAGATAATCATTCTGTTATTTTAAAATGGATATTGTCACAAGAAATTGATAATGATGAAGAAAATTACAGCTATTCAAATTCCGATTATTTTATTCTCGGTGACATAATCGAAAAGGTAAGCGGAAAAAGTTATGAGGAATTTTTGAAAGAAAATATTTTTGAGCCGCTCGAAATGACTTCGACAACCTTTGAGAGCACAGACCAACTTGCTACAGGTTATCAGGATATTTTTGACGATGAGTGGAATATTTATCCGGGTGTTGCGTATTCTTCTACGGGTCTTATTTCCAATTTGAGTGATTTGCTTAAATGGACAGACGCTATTACGGGAAGTGAATTGTTGTCTGCAAAATCCAAAGAAGAAATGTTCACTCCTTATAAATCAAGTTTTGCGTACGGTTTGTATGTTGACGATTGCGGTAATTATTATTGTGACGCAGCATTCTACAGATTTAATGCAAGAATTGTATTTGCGCAGGACCAGAGCAAAGTATTTATCGCTTTTTCAAATTATACGCAGTCAAATCCGAAAGCTGTAAACAAAAACCTTGATGAAATTTTAAAGCCTTATTTAAAATAAATCAACTCAATATTCACAATTAAGTATAACCTTCATAAAATGTATTGTTACAGAGCGTAAGCCTGTTAATACATTTTATGGGGGTTAATTTTTATGCCAGATGTATCATACGGCACAGTACCACGGCAGTCGGGCAACGAACCGCTTACCGAAAACAAATGCACAGACGCTGTCTGCATAAACGCAAGCCGTATTTATGACAGTTGCGGCTCAAAGGATTGCCTTAGCAATCTTGCGGTTTATTTTACACCTTGCAGTCAATCTGTTATCAATAACGCATCATCTGTAAAAATCTGCAAGGCAAGCGTTATAACCGCCGATGTAAGCGTTGAATCAATCGCTTTTCATCGTGGCTGTTATGCGGTTGATGTTACATTCTATTTTGATATTTCTCTTGAGGCATATACCTGCGGTTCAACAATTCCGTCACGGGTAAACGGACTTGCAATTTACGGTAAAAGGTCGGTTCTTTACGGCAGTGAATCAAATTCAAAGAGTTTTTCGAGCGACAGTTGTGTAGTTTGCTCTCAACCTGTTACATCATGCGGTTGCACGGAGTTTTTACCAAATGCAACAGTACAAATTTCCGAACCTATGGCTCTTTCGGCACGACTTATAAAAGGCTGTGTTCCGCAGCTTCCTTGTGCTCCTATACCTGAATGTGTAATAACATACTTTGGTGACGATTTTGCTGTGACCGGAGATGCAAGCGTAAGTGCCACTATCGGTATTTTTACAATTACACAGCTTGAGAGAAATGTACAGATTATGATTCCGTCATATGATTTTTGTATTCCTCGCAAGGAATGTAAGCCTGAAAGCGACGACCCGTGCGAAGTATTCAGCAGGGTAGATTTCCCTAACGAATCATTCTTCCCGCCGAATGCAAGACCTGAAGAAAGAGAAAAATGTAATTTTGAGTGTGGCTGTAACGGCTGACAAAGAAAAAGGCAGGCAGTTTTTACTGTCTGTCTTTTAGCTTGTTTCATTAAAGTTAAGGTGAATTATGTTTTGATTTGAAGTTTGTATTAATAATTTTCTAATCTGAAAATCGCCCTAAAGAATCATAACGAAAATTTTTGTTTGAAAAGAATTTCGACTAATTCCGCTGTTTTTTCATAACCGAAGTCATTTGATTTTATAGTCAGATTGTAATTTTTTGCATTGCCCCAATCTGTATTCGTAAAGTATTTGCAGTGCGCAGAGCGTTCTCGGTTTACTTTTCTTACTTGCTTGGCGGCATTTTCATGTGAAAGGTGATCTCTTTCTTTTACTTTTTCAATTTCACTTTCTTCATCTGCGGTTATAAATACATTGTAAATATGTTTTTTGTTTCTTAAAATATAGTTTGCAAGTCTGCCGACAATTACACAGTTTTCGGTTTTGGCAAGGTGCTTAATAACCGATTCTTCTTTTTTGAACAAGCTGTTGATATTAGGAACAGTATCACCGTTGTTTTGCTGGTACCATTCAAAAAAGTCGTTAAGCGCTGATTTGTCAAGAGTTTGCTCGTTGTGTTCTATGTATTCAGGTGAATATCCGCTTTCCTGCATTACAAGTTTTATAAGTTCGGTGTCATAATATTTGTATCCGAGTTTTTCGGCAAGAATTTTTCCTATTGCTCTGCCTCCGCTGCCGTATTCTCTTGAAATGGAGATTACATAAGTAGGTTTGTCATCTGTTTCAGCGGTATCATCTGCAATTTTGGTTTTGCCTAAGAGTTTATCTCTGTATTTTCCGAACACTTTATTTATTATACCGAGAATAAATCCTACAAGAAAAGCGGCAATTACTGTGCCGATTCCCACACTGCCGAGATTGTGGATAAAAATAAGGCAAGATACACCTGATATAATAACCATTGTTATGTCAAATGCCATTTTTACCTTTGAAAATTCAATCTTAGTTACTTGCGAAACCGCACTCATAACGCCTTCGCCCGCAAGCGGGATAACATCGGTAGGCAAGTAAAGGAAAATACCGATAGCAACAATTGCGGCACTGATGAGTACCATAATAATTCTTATTACGATATTGTCGGGAGTGGGGAAGAAGCTTACAAGATAATTACAGAATGTTGTGAAATAACCGAAAACAACGCCTACGGGAATCTGTAATAAGCTGATCAGTTTAAAATTCTTTCTGAGAATAATTAATTGTATTAATACCAATACAATATGAAAAAGTATGGTAGCCTTTCCCATTTCAATTCCCCATATACAGGTCATAGTGTAGGGGATAGAACTTACAGGCGATACACCGAGGTTCGATTTAACGGAAATTGCTATACCTATTGTCATTATAAATAAACCTACAAGGTACATCGGTAGTCTGATTTTCATATTTTTTAAATTCATTGTTGTTTTTCCTCCTTATCATATTCAAGCATATTTTCATAGACACGCATTAATAAATCGTTAAATTTTTGCTTTTCATCTTCATTAAAATTTTTAAGAGCTGCATTTTCAATTTTTTTAAATTTTCTGTTTAGATAATCAATGTATTCTTTGCCTTTGTCAGTCAGGAATACATACAGGGAGCGGCGGTCACCGTTGAGCATTTTTCTTTCAATATAGCCTTTAGTTTCCATTCCTTTGAGAATAACTGTAATTGATGCCGGCTCAATATGGCAGCCTTTAGCAATGTCTTTTTGCACGCAGCCGTTATGATTTTGCAGATAGTCGAGTATTTTTGGCTGTCCCGGAGTAAGACCCGAATCCTTTATACTTGCAAGCAGTGCCTTTTGAACTAAAAAATGATCTGCCATTAGCAGATAATGTATTGATTCTTTCATACTACACCTCTATAGTTAAAATTCTAATAATTAAAATCCTAATTAATTATATGCTTGTAAAACGACAAAATCAATATTTTGACAAATGTTCTCGCTTTTATATAAAAATTGCTGTGATTACTTTTTATAATATGTGAAAATCAGTGTTAAAATTTATTCATTTTATTGACAAAGCATTTTTGCAGTGATAACATAGAAATATAAATATATTAGTTAGGGGTTATAAAATGAAAAAATTTAAAAAAGCTATTACAGCTATAATTGTTACCGCAATGCTTGCTTCCGCATTTTCTGCAATACCTTTCACTGCAAACGCAGTCGAAGTAAATGTACCAAAGGTTTCGCAGAGCAGAGATGCTGTGCATTCTGTTGTAACAAGCGGCGACTACCGCTATGAGAACATTGATGGCAAGTCAATTATTTTTTGGGAATACCTTGGCAGTGATACCGATGTAGTTATTCCGGAACAGATTGACGGCAAAACCGTAACTATGCTTGCTCGTGGTGCGTTTTATAATAAAACAAATTTGAAAAGCATCACTCTTCCCAAAACTCTTACATACATTAAGGGTTGTGCTTTTTGGGGTTGCACAAGCCTTGAAAGCGTAGTAATTCCGGACGGTGTTTCAACTATTGAAGAGTATGCCTTTACAGAGTGCTACAATCTTAAAAGCGTAACTATTCCTAAGAGCGTAACCTCAATTGGCGATAGATTATTCTTCCTCCTTAACTCAGACATTACAATTTATGGCTACGAAGGTTCGTATGCACAGAGTTATGTAAACTCTTACACTGATAGCAACAAACTGAAATTTGTGGCTATTGATGGCAAAAAAGTGCTCAAGGGTGATGCAAATGGTGACGGGGTTGTAAATGTTTCCGATGTTACATCTATGCAGTTACATATTGCGGGTTCTAAAAATGATGACGGTATGCCTATAATAGATGAAAGCGACAAGGCGGTACTTGAGGCGCTCGATCTTAACGGTGACGGTCAGCTTACAGTATTAGATGTAACAGAACTTCAGATGTATATTGCAACTCAAAATTAAATATTCATATACCTTATAAACAAAAGAAGTGCAGCTCGTATGAACTGCACTTTTTGCTTGCTGTAATTTTGCTTTTATTCCGATATGGAATTTTCTATAATTTTCTCCGCACATTTAATTCCGTCGACTGCGGCAGATATAATTCCGCCTGCGTAGCCTGCGCCCTCTCCGCACGGATAAAGTCCTGCTACCGAAATACTTTGTAAATTGTTGTTTCTCATAATTCTGATTGGCGATGAACTGCGGGTTTCAACACCTGTCAGCACAGCGTCACCGTATGAAAAACCGTGTAATTTTTTATCCATTTGCACTATTGCCTGTCGCATTGAGTTTGTTATAAAATCAGGCAGACATTTATTAAGATCGGTCGGTGTAAAGTCGGGACCTACAGACGGTTTTACATCACCGATTTTTGTACTTGCCTTATTTTCAATAAAGTCGCATACACGCTGAACCGGAGCATTAAAGTTTTCTCCTCCGGCAACAAATGCTTTATGCTCAAGTTCACGCTGAAAATACATTCCTGCAAGCGGATTTTCCGATTGATAGTCGGCAGGTGTAATCCCGACAAGTAAGGCGGCATTTGAATTTTCTTCATTTCTTGCAAATTCACTCATTCCGTTTGTGCAAAGTCGGTTTTCTTCGCTTGAGGCATTTACAACTTTTCCGCCCGGGCACATACAAAATGTATATACGCCTCTGCCGTTTTCAAGGTGAACATTTGTCTTATAGCTTGCTGCGCCAAGCGCTTTGTTGCCCGCAAATTTGCCGTACTGTGATTTATCAATCATTTCTCTGTGATGCTCAATTCTTGCGCCGACAGAAAATGCTTTTGCCTCAATCGGTATAGCTTTTTCATTTAACATTTCAAAAGTATCTCTGGCGCTGTGTCCGATTGCAAGGATAATTGCATTGGTATCAATGGTTTGTTTAGTTCCGTTATGCTCAATTTCCGCACCTGTAACAGAATTGTCTTTTGCTGAAAATCCGATAAGCTTTGTTTCAAACATAACTTTTCCGCCGAGGCGGATAATTTCATTTCTTATGCTTTTAACTGTCGGTCTTAATTTGTCCGTTCCGATATGCGGTTTTGCATTGTAAAGAATTTCGTCAGGCGCTCCGTGTTTTACAAATTCAATAAGTACCTTGCGCTGACGGGTGTCTTTAGTGCCTGTGGTAAGTTTGCCGTCAGAAAAAGCTCCGGCACCGCCTTCGCCGAATTGTACATTGCTTGTTGTGTCAAGAATACCGCTTTTCCAAAAGTTATGTACATCTTCCGTTCGGGTATCTACATCTCTGCCACGCTCGATTAAAATCGGATTTGCACCGCTCTGTGCAAGTATAAGTGCGGCAAATAATCCTGCAGGGCCTGCTCCGACTACCACAGGGCTGACCGTACCTCTGAATTTTTCAACATTATATTCATATTTTTCTGCGATTTCGGCATTTTTAAATTTTTTGCATATCTTTTCTTCGTTTACAAAAAGTTCTGCGTCAACGGTTGCAAGAAAAAATATATTATCCTTTTTTCTTGCGTCAATCGAGCGTCTGAAAATCGTACAGCTTTTAAAAAACTTTTTATCTACATTAATAAGTTTTGCCGCTTTATTTAAGACGGTTTCACTTGTGTAGTCAAGAGGTAAATGTATATTGCTTATTCTTATCATAGGTTTTCTCCTGTTATAATACCGCTTGCAAAAGCAAAATGCAGGTTAAATCCGCCGCAATCTCCGCAAACATCGAGTGCTTCGCCGCAGATGTATAGATTTTTTACAACTTTGCTTTCAAATGTATAGCCGTTTACTTCGTTTCCGTTTACGCCGCCGAGCATTACCTGCGCTTTTGAAAAATCTTTGCATTGTTTACATTCAAATTTCCAATTTTGAATTAAATTCGCAAGTGATTTTAGTTCTTTGTCGCTTAACTTTTTACAGCTTTCTGTCAATGCTTTGTTTGTAATGCTTTTAATAAGTGCTGTTCCTATTTTTTTATGAAAAAGACCCGTGAAAAACTCTTCGAGCGGTTCATTTGCAAACAGCTTTTTTCTGTCATAAAGTAAATTTAATAATTCTATATACGAATAATCTTTTGTAAGATTTACGGAAATAATCGGATTTTTGGTTTTGGGTAAAAGAGTTGTGAGATTGAACACACAAATTCCCGAAAGTGCATTATCCGTAAACTGTACTTCGCCGATTTCGCTTTTTATTGCTTTTTCACCGTCATAAAGAGTAACTTCCGCTTTAGCACGGATTCCTTTAAGACTTTTCATAAAATCACTTTTGACCTGAATAGGACAGAGGGCAGGGAATAACGGCGTGATTTTATGACCGAGATTTTTTATAACATCAAGTCCGAGCCCTGTGCCGCCTGCTGTAGGAAAGGCCTTTCCGCCGCATGACATAACTGCTTTTTTGGCGGTGTATTCTCCGTTCGAGGTTTTGATATTGAAAAATTCGCCTTTTTTACGGATAAGTTCAACTTTGCAGTCGCATATGATTTCGATTTTCAGCCTTTTAATTTCCATAAGTAAAACATCAAGCACGGCACTTGCTTGTCTTGAATGAGGATAAACAAGTCCGTTTGTTTCTGTGTCGCATACAAGACCTAAGGTTGAAAAGAAATACATAAGTTTTTCTGCGGAAAATCTGTTTAAGGTTTTAGAAACATCAAAACTGCCGTGATAAAATTCTTTACTGACATTGGTATTTGTCAGATTACAGCGGCCGTTGCCTGTAACAAGAATTTTTTTGCCTGCTTTGCTTTGAGCCTCAAGAATTGCTATTTTTAAATCTCTGTTATTTCGTTTTGCCGATATAGCCGCCGCAAGTCCCGCAGCACCCGCACCGACCGTTATTATATCATAATTTGTATTTTTCAAAGTTATCATCCTAAAAAACAGGGCAGCCAAAGCTGCCCGTCGGTTTTTATTTTGGAGCAAAAATTGCGCTTAATCCGCCGAATAAGCCCATACTTGCAAGTCCCATAATTATACCTGCAAGAATTACACCGAGCATTACTGCAATTACGCTTGACTTAAAGTCCATATCGAGCATACTTGCGGCAAGTGTACCTGTCCAGGCGCCTGTACCCGGGAGAGGAATACCTACGAATAAAAGTAAAGCGAAGAACAAACCTCTGCCGGCCTTTGCCTGCAATTTTTTACCGCCCTTTTCGCCTTTTTCAAGGCAGAATTTAAAGAATTTACCTATAAATTTTTTGTCGCTGCCCCATACAAGAATTTTTCTTGCAAAGAAATATATAAAAGGTACGGGCAACATATTACCTAAGATAGCAAGGACATACACCCAGAATAAATCAAGCTGCATTCCTACACCGAACGGAACGGCACCTCTCAGCTCAATAAGAGGAACCATAGCAATCAAAAATACCAAGATATAGTTTAACAAAACAATACTCCTTTCAAAATAAAGGTACTAAAATAGTATAACAGATACCGATATATATTGCAATTTATTTTTTATCTAAAAAACTACAGCTTTTACGCAAAATTTTAACATACATTTAAAATATAACCATTCCTTTATTTGTCGATTGACATATTATGCAGATTTGTGTAAAATAATACGAGGTGACTAAAAATGGCTACATACAGTTGCGGCAAAAAAGCCAAAGCGATTTTAATTATAATAACGATAGCTCTTGTGGCATTTGCATTTATTCATTCTTCGATGCCTGCTGATATATCATCGGAAGAAAGCGGAAATGTACTTGAATTTTTGCAGAAAATTTTAGACTTTTTAGGTTTTACTCCCGAACTTACTGACCATATAGTGAGAAAATCCGCTCATTTCTGTGAATATACGGCAATAGGAGCAATGCTTATGTCATGCGCATTTGCTTTTGACAAACTGAAACCGTATAAATACTATATAAATGTAATGTTTTGCGGACTTGCGACTGCGGTCTGTGACGAAACCATACAACTTAATGTAGAGGGCAGAGCGGGAATGATTACAGATGTACTGCTCGACTTTTCGGGTGTGATTTTCGGCACATTAATAATGTTTTTTATTTTTTTGATATACAAAAAGCGTTTTATCGCTAAAAGTGAAAATAAATGAATATTTAAGATTAGGAAAGGAAACAGAAACGAATGGAAAATGTAAAAGAAAACAAAATGGGCATTATGCCCATGACAAAACTGATACTTACTATGTCGTTGCCTGCAATTTTTTCAATGACAATTATGGCAATGTATAATGTAGTTGACAGTATTTTTATCGGACAGTACAGTCAGGAAGGACTTAATGCCACTTCACTTGCTTATCCGTTGCAGATGCTTTTGATTGCTGTAGCGGTCGGTACGGGCGTCGGTATTAACTCGCTTGTTTCAAGACGATTTGGCGAAAAGAATTTTAAAGAGGCAAACGAGGTTGCAACCCACGGTCTGCTGTTAAGTTTTTTCAGCTACGCAATATTTCTTGTCCTCGGTATTGTGATTTCAAGACCTTTTATGATGCTTTATACAACCAACGAAAATATCATAGAATACGGTACACAGTACCTTACAGTGGTTCTCTGCTTTTCGCTCTTTACGATTATAGAAGTTACAATCGAAAAAACTTTGCAGGCTACGGGCAATATGATTTTTCCAATGTTGTTTCAGCTCACGGGAGCGGTAATTAATATTATTTTTGACCCGCTCTTGATTTTCGGTATAGGTCCGTTCCCAGAACTCGGTGTTACAGGAGCAGCTGTTGCAACGGTATTCGGTCAGTTTTGCAGTATGATTTTTGCACTTCTGATAATTTTCTTGAAATCTCATTTAATTAAAATTACATTCAGAAAATTTAAATTCAGTATGAAGACTGTAAAAAATATATATGCCGTTGGTTTCCCGTCTATTATTATGCAGTCGATAGGTTCGATTATGATTGTCGGACTTAACGGTATTCTTGCCGCTTCCGAGGCTTCGGTAACGGTTCTCGGTGTTTATTATAAATTGCAGAGCTTTGTATTTATGCCTTGCTTTGGACTTAACCAGGGCGTTATGCCGATTATCGGTTACAACTACGGCGCAAGAAACCGCAAGCGTGTATATTCCGCACTCAAGCGTGGTATTATAATTGGCGTAATTATTATGACTTTAGGCACATTGGCAATGTGGATAATCCCGGAACAGCTTATTTCAATGTTCGGCGGCACAGAGGAACTTATGAAGATCGGCGTGCCTGCGTTCCGAATTATAAGTCTTTGCTTTATTCCTGCCGCAGCGGGTATTATCTTTACCACCTTGTTCCAGGCAGTCGGCAAGGGAATCAGAAGTCTTATTATGTCTTTTGCCCGTCAGCTTGTGCTTATTTTACCGATTGCGTTTATTTTCTCAAGAATTTGGGGAATCGGAGCAGTTTGGTACGCATTCCCGATTGCCGAGATTTTCTCGCTTACTATTGCAATTTGTTTCTTTATAAATCTTGTTAAAGGCGATTTTAAAAAGTTAGGTTAATTTTGTCCACCTCAGTGCATATATTGCATTGAGGTGGTTGTTTTGACAGAAGAAAATTTCACAAATGAAATTACATACGATGACGGTTGGCAGAGTGCCTCTTGCCCCGAATATTCAACTCCTGCGCATACGGAAACGGAAGAGGAAAGCCCTCAAAATACAGAATTACCGCCGCAAAAGCGTAAAAAATCTCACAATACGCAAGTCCTTGTTACGATGCAGCTTATAATATGTTTATTGCTTGCTTTGGCTGCGTTTGTTATAAAAACTGTCGGCGGCGATTTTTACACTGCTGCCCGTCAATGGTATTACGGCGAACTTAACAAATCAATTATAGCCGAAAATACTCCCGACGATTACAATTTATCCGAAATTTTCGGTACAGCGACAGACGATGAAGTTTGAACTGTTCAATATTAAATTCAGTGTTTCATACACATTGCTCTGCCTGATTGCCGTTTGTATTATACTTGATATATTCGGCGGATTTGTAATGTGCAGTTTTGCTGTGGTCATTCACGAATCGGGGCATCTTTTAATGATGCTGATTTTCGGCAGCAAACCGAAGAAAATAAGCATTTCTTTGTTTGAAATTGCAATAAATGACGAAAGCCGACAGCAAAGAGGTGATTTACAGAATTTTCTTATAGTTTTTTTCGGGCCGTTTGCTAATTTTATTTGTTTTATTATTATTTTTCTGATATACTTATTTAGTGGAACAGATTTATTAAAATTTGCTTATGTAAATCTGTCGCTCTGTCTTTTAAATTTACTGCCTGTAATGTCGTTTGACGGCGGGCAGCTATTGTATATTTTGCTTAGCCGCAGATTTACAGGTCATACAGCGGAAAAGGCAGTAAATATCATAACTTTCATCGCATTATTTCCAATAGCGGTGCTGGGATTTATAATACTTTTTAATTCGGATTATAATTTTTCGCTGTTATTTGTATGCGGTTATATTATACTTTCATTAATTTTTAAAAACAACAGGTATTTCTGACGGAGGTAATACAATGGTCAGCAAGGAAGTAGAAAAACTTTTGCTAAAGGTTCAAAAGCCGGGCAGATATGTTGGCGGAGAGCTTAACGCAGTCATAAAAAATAAAAAAGATGTTGATGTGAGGTTTGCTTTCTGCTTTCCTGATACCTACGAAGTGGGAATGTCGCATCTCGGAATGAAAATTCTATACAGTTTGTTTAATTCAATTCCGTATATATGGTGTGAAAGAGTTTTTGCGCCGTGGATTGATATGGAAGAAGAAATGATTAAAAATAATATTCCGCTTTATGCACTTGAGAGCGGCGACCCTGTGTCGGATTTTGATTTTATCGGTTTTACATTGCAGTATGAGCTTAGTTTTACAAATGTGCTCAATATGCTTAAGCTTTCGGGTGTGCCGATTAAATCCTGTGAGCGTACAGGTTTAAAGCAGATTGTTGTTGCAGGCGGCCCTTGCACCTGCAACCCCGAGCCGATTGCGGATTTTATCGACCTTTTCTTCATAGGTGAGGGCGAAGAGGTTGACCTTGAGGTTATGGAGCTTTACAGAAAGTGCAGAGCAGAGGGTAAGTCAAGAGAGCAGTTTCTCATTGAATGTGCACAGATAGAGGGCGTGTATGTGCCGTCGCTTTATGATGTTGAGTACAACGAGGACGGCACAATTAAACGGTATATTCCAAAGCACGGTGCTCCGTCTGTTGTTCACAAGCGCCTTATGAAGAAAATGGACGAAAGCTATTATCCCGATAATTTCGTAGTTCCGCTTGTGGAAATTGTGCATGACAGAGCGGTGCAGGAGATTTTCCGTGGCTGTATTCGTGGCTGTCGATTCTGTCAGGCAGGCTTTATCTACCGCCCTGTACGAGAGAAATCGCCTGAAGTCATCAATAAGCAGTGCAGAGCATTGTGTGAGAATACGGGTTATGACGAAGTGTCGCTTTCTTCGCTGAGTTCAAGCGACTACACACAGATTGTGCCGTTGCTTACAAAACTCAATGAGTGGAGTAAGGACGAAAAAGTCAGTATTTCTCTGCCGTCATTGCGAGTTGACGGTTTTACCGACGATATTATGAATAAAATCAAAACAGTGCGTAAAAGCGGACTTACATTTGCGCCCGAGGCGGGAAGTCAGCGTATGCGTGATGTTATCAATAAAAATGTTCAGCATGATGAGCTTATGCAGACCTGCGCGACAGCTTTTGCAGGCGGTTGGACTACTGTAAAACTGTACTTTATGATCGGTTTGCCTACAGAAACAATGGACGATGTAAAGGCAATTGCCGACCTCGGACAGGCTGTAGTCGATACTTATTATAATTGCCCGAATAAGCCAAAGGGAAAGGGTGTAAGAGTAACAGTTTCTGCGTCATCATTTGTGCCAAAACCGTTTACGCCGTTCCAGTGGCACGGACAGGACACAATCCCTACTTTGCACGCTAAACAACAGCATATCAAAGAAAGCATTACAACCCGCAAGATTCAGTTTAATTACCACGATGCCGATACAAGTTACCTTGAGGCGGTATTTGCCCGTGGTGACAGAAAGCTGTGTAAAGCAATGGAAATTGCCTGCGAAAAAGGTTTTCATTTTGACGGTTGGGGCGACTGCTTTGATTTGCAGAAATGGCTTGATATTTTTGAAGAGTGCGGCATTGACCCGACATTCTACGCAAACCGTCAGCGTTCGTTTGACGAGGTATTTCCGTGGGATCACCTTGACTACGGCGTAACTAAGGATTATCTTATTAAAGAATGTAAAGAAGCATATGAAAATACAACAACACCGCATTGTCGTTTGAAGTGCAACAACTGCGGTGCGGCAAAATACGGGGAGGGTGTGTGCTTTGAAAAACGCAAGAGTTTGGTTTAAGAAAGATAACGAGTGCCGTTATATATCGCACCTTGACCTTAACCGCTGTATGTTAAGAGCATTGCACAAGAGCAAAGCTCCGATATGGCATACCGAGGGATTTAATCCGCACCCGTTCGCAACTTTTCCTCTGCCGCTTTCACTCGGATTCAGAGGAATTAACGAGTGTATGGATATAAAATTGATTGAAGATATTTCCGATGAAGAATTAATCAATAATCTTAATGCCTGCCTGCCGCAGGGCATAAGGGTTTTTGCGGTTACAGAGCCGATTATGAAAGCCGGAAAAATTGCGTATGCAAGGTTTAATATGAAAATCAGCAGTGATAATCTTAACTCTGATAAAGTATATACCGCACTGAAAGAACTTTTGGAAAGCGAAGAAATTATGCTTGAAAAGAAGTCAAAGTCGGGTTACAAGACTGTTGATTTAAAGAAAAGTATTAAAAATTATTCTTTATCGGAAAAATGTGATTTTGCCGAGCTTGAAATTGTACTTTCCGCAGGCAGTACCGACAACACAAATCCGAACCTTATTATCAAGGCTTTGGAAAATGCTGCGGGTGAAGAATTTTACGCCGATATTACGAGAGAGGATTTATATAATTCTGATATGGAATTATTTAGATAAACTATGTTTACATTTACAATTCGCAATGCAAATTCATACCAAGCAATTTTTTAACGGCGGCATTGACAAAGAATTTGAAAAACTTGAAGACGAAATTTCAGCAAAATTTCTTGAGTATATCAAGCTGTATTCTAAGCTGTAATTAAGATTTTTAAAAAATCACACAAAGTTTCACATTTTTTTGTACTTTTATTCATATAATCGTCACAAAAGCAGGTTATTATATAAGCACAATAAAGTTAACGAGAAGTTTTCATAGATTTTCCTCTTCTAAATTTTCTAACCATTGCAATGACCGACACAGTCGGTCATTTTGCTTTTTACCGAAAACGGAGCAGTTATGTATTATTATTCTCTAAACGAATATTTAAAAAACACCTTTGGCGAAAAGGTATATAAAATTTCTCTTGACGGCGGTATGACTTGCCCTAACCGTGACGGCAAAATAGACACACGGGGGTGTATTTTTTGCAGTAGGGGAGGTTCGGGAGAATTTTCCGCCGACAGAAACCACAGCATAACCGAGCAAATTCGGGAGGCTAAAGAGAGAATCGGCAGAAAAACCGATTGTAAAAAATTTATTGCTTACTTTCAGCCGTTTACAAATACATATGCGCCCGTTGAGTACCTTGAAAAAATCTTCACCGAGGCTGTCGCACCCGATGAAATTGTCGCTTTGTCGGTCGCTACCCGTCCCGACTGCCTGCCTGACAAAACCGTAAATTTGCTCTCAAGACTTAATAAAATAAAGCCTGTGTGGGTGGAACTCGGCTTGCAGACAGTTCATAAAAGCACGGCAGAATATATTCGCCGTGGATATGACTTAAGCGTGTATGATGATGCGGTTAAGCGCCTGCACAAGGAGGGCATAAGCGTAATCACGCACATTATAATCGGTTTGCCTAACGAAACGGAAGATATGATAGTGCAGAGTGCTGAATATGCGGGCAAATGTTCCGACGGAATTAAGTTACAGCTTTTGCACATATTAAAGGATACCGACTTATGCGATGAATACGAAAAGGGCAATGTGCCCGTTCTGTCGCTTGAGCGATATGCGGATATACTTGTAAAATGCCTTAGAGTTATCCCAAAAACCACCGTAATACACAGGCTTACGGGTGACGGAGATAAAAAAATACTTGTAGCCCCCTTGTGGAGCGCAGACAAAAAGCGTGTGCTTAACTATATTAACAAGGTATTAAGGGAAAGCGAATAATAAGTATTATTAATTTTAAAAAAAGTCTTGATTTTCCTTTGCGTATTTGATATAATAGGCATTGTCTTTGGAGAGATGTCCGAGCTGGCCGAAGGAGCATGATTGGAAATCATGTGTACGGTAATCACCGTACCAGGGGTTCGAATCCCCTTCTCTCCGCCATAATTTTAAAAAGTCTTGTCGATTCGGCAAGGCTTTTTCTTTTGTTATAATGTTTTATTGTGAAAAATATTGCTGAAAAGTGCGGTTATAACAAATAACTGCAAAACCAATGCAAATTATGCATATTGACAGCAAAAATTTTTTTCTTATAAAAAATTTATAAAATTATAATTCTTTGTAGTAATTTTAAATATTATTATTGCACAATAATTATATATTTATTTTGTATATAATTAATAAAGAAATGTCAAAATCGACAAAACATCAAAAAAATATTGAAATAAAAACCTAAAAATGTTATAATATAAAGGAATAAAATTATGGGTTAGTATATGGTCTGACTGCCGAATACAGCAAATTCACCGAAGGTCAGTCGGTAAAAGCGGTCGCCGTCAAAGCAAAACTTCCCTCTCGGACGGTACAGACTTATTCGGCTCATATGTTTCAATTTTTTTAATGGAGGTAATAAAAATGAAAACGAATTTCAAGCGTATTGGCAAACAGTCGATTTCTATTGTGCTTGCTGTTATGATGATGCTTTCGACTATGCTTGTCGGTATGGTTACTTCGAATGCGGCTAATGAATTTAAAAAGCGATATTTATATGTTGATATTTCTGATTATTCAGGGACACTTGTTGGTGTAAATACTTCATATGATTATAATTGTAGCAATTTTGATGGTCAATCAAAAACAAATTGGTTGCAAGTTGCCAATTCTACACACTGCGAAAATGTGTCAGTGGGAGTGTACAAGTTCGATTTATTACAATCTTCTGACAACTATACTTATTTTAGAGGATTTCAAGTAGTACATAGTGGTGGACCAAAAAAAATAGGTGTTGTAGATGGTAGCACTAATAATTGCATAAAAGTTAATGGTAGCGGTGAACTCTCGTGGACAACGTATACTGAATCAACTACCGAACATACTGTAACAGCTAACTTTAGCAATGCTACAGTAAAACTTGGTGACAATACTCTTACAAGCGGCACTGCTGTTACTGTTGATAATGATAAAGATTATACACTTACAGTTACACCTAACAGTGGCTATTCACTTTCAAAAGTAATGCAGGGTAGTACTGATCTTGGTACAAGCGGTACTTATACTTTAGCTGCTGGTACTGATGATGTTACCATTGATATTACTACTGAAAACAGTACTGAAAACGATTATGAATTCTATGTAACAGGTTACATGAATGGTAATGATTTAACTACAAGTAATAACTATAAATTTACCAAAGAATCTAATGGCATTTATACATGTATGATGACACCTACAGATCATTTATATGTTACCATTACTGATAAAAATACAGGTAAAGTATATTGGTCTGCATCTTATGAAGAACTTAGTGAAAATACCTACTCTACTAAAACTGTTGTAGAAAGCGGTGGTGATAAGTGGGGTATTCTTGGTCAGGCAAATAACGAAATTAAAATTACATTTGACATTACTGCCGGAATAAGTAACGGTAAAATTAAGTGGGAATATGCTGTTGCCGATCCTGTATCTGTTGAATTAAATGCAGACCTTGTAGATGGCAGTGCAGCTTACATTTATTCATACACAGATAACGAAACAGGCAATATTGTAACAAATACTGACGAAACTGTTAAGTCGGTAAATGCAAAACCCGGCACTTCTGTAACATTCAAAGCTAAGTCAGTTGACGGTTACTTCCCTAAGTGGAAGTTTGAAGGTAAGTTCGCTACTGGTGATACTTATACTCTTGATGCTTCTTCTGTAACCGGCACAACAGTAACTGTTTATCTTACATATGAAAAGATTGAAAAACATAACATTATTGTTGCAAGCAATAAGGGTGGTAATGTAAGTTATACTTACAACGGTACAGAAGACTCAGTTGTCGAAGGCACAACTTCTTCTGCTATTTCTGTTGCGTCTAACTCAACTATCACACTTAAAGCTAATGCAGTCAAAGACTATGTATTCAGCGGTTGGGAATTTGACAATGAAAGCAATGTAGTATTTGCAACTGGTCAGGACTCTTTGTCAACTTCAATTACAATTAATGTCGTTGGCGATGTAAAGGTAACTGCAACTTTTGAAGAGCACTCGGGCACTCTTTCAGAATGGAAGTTTATGTTATCAGATTCTGATCAGGCACTTTCTGAGGATAGCGCTGGTAAATATAAAACAAACTATCCAGTATATGAGAACAATGGTACATATTCTGTAACATTCCCTGTTTCTGCAATTTCATCAAATAATACTCAGTTTTTATCCTTCTCAACAGACGGTAAAAATTCTGGTTTAGTTCCTAACAACAGCACCTTTACGGTGAAAGTTGATGATCAATTTAAGAATTATGTAAAACAAGCTCAAAATAAAGAATGGGGCGGAAAACATTTCCCACTGGTTCAGTTCCAAAATACTGACGATATTACTAATATCGAGGTAACTTACAATTCTAAAACACAGACATATATCATCAATGGTACATATTTTGTAGCTCCGGCTAATTCTCATAAGGTTTACGCTACAATGGGTAGCCAAGTTGGTCATAAATTTGGTACAACAACTATTTCCTTGTTGAGTGGTGACAAACCTCTCAAAACAAGTGTTAAGGATTTCTATAATCTTTATGTTGTTAATGATAAAGAGCAGATTACTGTATCATGTACTGTAAACAAAGAAGAGGCAGACCTTGGCTATTATGTATATGCTTTTGTTGTAAACGGCGAAAAGGTAGATGTAGTAGATAACGGCAATAATGTTTATCAGACTGCTTCACCTATTACTGTAACAAAGGATCTTGAAATCACTCCAATTTACTATAATAAAATAATTGAGGCAGACGGTAACTATATTACTATCTACACCAATGCTCCAGAGTCACTCCAGACACCTTGGGGAAATTCAATTTCAATTTATTCTTGGTATAATGATACAGACATTAATATGGACGGTGCTTATCCCGGTCAGCTTATGATGCGTGACTCTCAGGGCAGATTTGCCGCTAAGGTTTCTAAGTATGCTTATACTAATGTTAACGGTAAATTTACTTGTGATAAAAGTCACCGGGTATTAGGTATTACTAATAACAACTACTATGAGAATGAAGATGTTCATAAGCTCTTCTTAGAGGAAGGTCAGTTACATAATAACCAGACATACGACTATGATGACTTTGAAAAGCTTACCGGTATGGGATACGATACCGTTGAGTTTGATGTAAAGTATTACGCTGATAAAACCGAGTCAAACCAGAAGTTACTTGTTAATAATGCTACAAATAACAAACCTATGGCAGGTACTACAATTATTGATAAAACTGCTACAGATTATGAAGATCTTACCAACATTGACGGTGAGCTTGTAAGTATTCTTGGTTATACAAATGAAACTGCTAAGAATAATAATAATACCGGCCTTAATACTGCTGAACCACTCCAGATTATTTCTGTTGGTAACCAGAGTATGCAAATAGGTACAATTAATAACAAATGGTCAACTATTTGGTATGTATATAATTCCGCCGGAGATTATGTTACTCAGGGCATGCCATCTGACTTTATTCCAAGAGGTTCTGTTGACGAACACGGCAACTTTACTGAGGCAGCTCCTTCTGAGCAGACAGAAGCATATCAAGCTATTGTAAATGAAGGTTTACAGTATAACAGTGCTAAAATTTCTTATGAAATCAGAATGGATGCTTCAACATCTGTTGATAAAATTAACACAGGTTATCGTATTGACGGTCGTTGGTACTATGCTCGTTCTACCGATAAGCTGGATGTAAATGTTGGTATCGTTTACAGAAATTCTGAAAATGATGCTTGGACAGTTGATAAGCCTTCTGGTGATTCTAAAATTACCGGTAAGGTAACAGGCGGCTCAGCTTCCTTTGACTATACGGATAGTATTGGTTCTTCTCACACTAACTTAGCTTCTGATTCTGTAGAAAGAAATACAATCATTACATTGAACGCTACTAACGGTACTCAGTATAAGTTTATAGGTTGGGCTACACCAAAGTATGGTGCAGACGGTAAAGTTACAGGTTACACAGATCTTAACCTTACAGACCTTAACGCAACTTATACTGTAGGTACAAATACAGAGCTTTATGCAATGTATGAGCCATATCCTACAGGTTCTGTAACAATAACTCATTCAAAATATACAGGTCCTGATTCACATAACGGTCTTGGTATTTTCTCTGTAACAGCTAAAGTGTTTGACGCTAACGGCAATCCTGTTGCTTCTCAGGCTGTTGCTACACAGAGTGATGCCGGTTCTGTAACACTTGAAAATATTGTAAACAAAAATGATGGTTCTTATATTGAGGTAACACTCTATACTCAGTCATATGCTAAGTCACACTTCCTTAACTTCTATTATCCAAGTGTTTTAAATGGTGTTTCTACATTGAAGAAAGAGGATAACGGTAAATTTTACGATAAGGAATGTCCTGCTGCTGGTCCTGCAACTATAACTTATATGGTTAAGATTTCAGACCTCTTTGTTAATGACAAGCAGACTGTAATGGCTCTTAACTACTATTCAGATCTTAAGTTGCCTGAGGTTAAGTCAAATATTACATTTAATTACAATCCTTACAATACAGCTCCAAATCAAAATCCTGTTGCCGGTAAGGGTAATGGTAAAACAACATTTACTCTTACTATTACTAAGAATGGTGAAACTGCTCCGGTATTTACTACAACCGGTGATTTAAGTAGCTTAACTCTTAAGGCTAACGGCAACATTAAGAGTATTATTGAGGATTATGTAGCAAATGCTGCTAATGGTACTGATTACACAATCTCAATTAAACTCAATTCTGTAGCAGATAATCATTGTGATGTTGGTAAATCATATTATCAGAAAAATAATTCAGGCAGTTATACTTATGAGGAAATAGGCAATACAGTAGAAATTCAGCTTTCTGAGATATATGATATTCCTAATAATAAGTTCTATACTAATACAATAAATCTTTACACTGACTTTACTGCCGATGAATTTAACTACAATGTAACATTTAAGTATCTTGGCTACGAGAGCAGAAAGTATTACAATACTAACGGCTTTAATCAGGAGCAGATTCCTGAAGGTGCTATTGATAAGAATTGGTGGAAAAATTACACAGTAAACGGTACATTCTACGGTTCTGACATTGACAAGTACTTTGATTATGTAGATGGTCAGTATAAATTCAAGGAATCATTCCTCTTAAAGGTTGCTCCATATGAAGACAACTTCGTTCAGTCAATTACTTGGGATCTTAACAATGTTGTTTATTCTACAACCAACGCTATGCTCTCAGTAACAGCTACTGTTCCAGCTAAGTATGACAACGGTTTTGTAACTGTTACAGCCGACTTAGGCGATGGTAAGCCAAAGCAGACATATTCAGTAAACTATGCTTCACTCGTTACACCTAAGAATCTTGTAGGCCCAACAACTCAGAGTTCTAATGATGAGGATTACCTCTTTGTTGCTCCTGAAACAAATGCTAATGGTGAAAAGTTCAGTTACTGGACAATCCAGACTGATGACAGCAACGGCATTGAAGTAGCTAAGTGTTATACAAGAGAGTTTAACTTCCTTGCTTATGACAATTATCTCATTACTGCTTGCTACGGTAAGAATGATGTAGATGCTTCTAAGTTAAGCGTATCTGCTACAATGCAGTTCCTTGAGTATTCAAGAAACCAGTATGATTCAGGCAGAGATAAGGTATATGCTGACTTTGCAGTTTCTTATAATTACAACGGCAAAAAGCTTTGTGCTGACATTAATAATGATGTAGTTTGCGGTGTAGTATTTGTTGTAAACAGCAAACACAGTTCAGCTGCTGACGCTACTGATAAGTTCACAGTAGATGAGTCTGATTTACTTGCAAAAGTTAAGGCTCTTAACAGCGGCAACTCATCAGATAAGACAATGGGTGACGCTAAGGTTTACAACTACAAGCTTAACAAGAAAAATCTTGATAACAAGAACAGACTTGAATATAGCTGGAATGTAAACAACACTGAAAACAACCAGAATCTCACAATACTTGCTTACTCATACATTTACAATGCTACTACTGATGAATATAGCGTTTCTGCTCCTCAGGAATTCAAATTCTTCAATGTTGGCAATAAGACATATGAAGGTTAAGCAATAGAAAAGGAGGCAATTATGAAAAAATCTTATATTTCCCCTGAAATTGAGATTCAAAAATTCTCTTTTGAGGATATTCTTGCTGGTGGCGGAACCGATGACCCTGGTTTAAAATATAGCAATCCTGAGAATCCAGGTTACGAATCCGGCGGTGAAGAGGGCGACCTCTAATAATAACACATAATTTTGGTAAGGCAGTCTTTTGACTGCCTTACTATAAAAGGTGATTTTTATGATTAAAACCATTGCAAAAAAACTTTCTGTTTTTGTTTTAGCTTTATCATTGCTTTTAATGTCTGCCGTTCAGTTTAGTGCAGACTCATACCTTGTAAGTAAAGACGGTTTTTATTATTTGATTGAAAATTCTGAGGCGGTAATTTACGGATATGATTATAATAATCGTACTACCGATATTGTAGTGCCGAACACAATCAGTGATTACCCTGTAACAAAAATTGCTCCTCGTGCATTTTCAAACAATACTAAGCTTACAAGCATTTCATTTACAGATGCAATGTCATTAAAGAGCATTGGCAAATATGCTTTTTACGCTTGCAGTTCTATTGAGGAAATTATAATTCCCGGTTGGCTAAACAGCATTGGCGAGTTTGCTTTTCAGGATTGCACAGCTTTAAAGTCGGTGTCAATTTACAGCAATGTTTCCGTAATTCCCGAGCAGGCATTTGGCAACTGCATTTCGCTTGAGAAGATTAATATTCCAAGTACAGTAAAGTCTATTGGCAGCTATGCTTTTTATAACTGCTCTGCACTTACCGAGCTTACACTTTCAAAGAACATTACAGACATTGCAAACGGTGCTTTTTACAACTGTCCTAACCTAACTTTGTATGGCTATTACGATACAGTTGCAGAAAGCTATGCCGTGCAGAACAACATTCCTTTTGTTCATCTTGATAAAAAGGTGATTTCGGGTGATGTTAATCTTGACGGCAAGATAGATATTAATGATGTAACACTTCTACAGCGTTACATTGCAGGTGAGTCTGTATTAACAGATGACGCTGTTAAGGCTGCCGACTTTAACAAGGACAGAATTATTGATGTAATTGATGTTACAGCAATTCAGACATTTATCGCTCACGGTCAAAACTAAATTATTAAACTTAAGCACAGGTGGCAACACCTGTGCTTTTTCTTGCTTATTTTTAGATTTTGTTATATAATAAAATTTGGTGATGTTATGCCGATTTACAAAATTGCTGATATTATAACTGATATAAAACCTAAGTTTCGCTACTTTGAAAGTATCGCAGAAGATTATTTATATACAGGCAACGAACCTGCTCAAATTAAAATTTCGATTCGTGAGGATTATATACGAAAAAGAGCAGAAAAAAATACTCACTTAACACTTGGCAATTTGGAATCAATTTTTCTTGCCGATGTTTTCAATAAAAAAATTCTGAAATATAATGCAATATTTCTCCATTCTTCTGCAATTCTTTATAAAGGCAAAGCATATCTTTTTTCTGCCGATTCGGGAGTGGGCAAGTCAACGCACACAAAACTATGGATAAAAAAATTCGGCGCTGAAAATGTACAGATAATCAATGATGATAAACCGATTATCAGATTTATTGACAATGATTGGTATGTATACGGTTCGCCTTTTGACGGTGGATCGGGCATAAATAAAAATATCCGTGCAAAACTCGGCGGCATTATTTTTCTTGAAAGGGCAGAGGAGAACAGTATTGAAGTCCTTGACAAAAACAGTATTTTTTCAAGAATATATAAAAATACGATTAAATTTTCTCTTGATGATGAATATGCGGGATATATGTTAAATACGGCTGATAAGTTGATTAAGGAAAATTATTTCTATTTGCTAAAATGCAATATGAATATTGAATCGGCGGAAATTTGCGAAAAATTTTTAACTGACAGGAGATAGCTATGGAAAAGCTGAAAAAAATACTTGATTCCGAAACCAATAAGTGGATAGTAAAAAAAGCCAAACCACAGGTTTTCGGTATTATAATTATGTCTGTTATTTTCGGCGGAATGGCATATCTCGGTGTTGCGGTCGCTACTTTGTCGAGGGGTATTGTGGATTCGGCGGTTAACTCTGATGTCGGTGGAATTGTGTATTTCGCAATTATACTTATTTCACTTACTATCGCACAGCTTGTCATAAGAATTATAAGTAAGGTGCTGACTTTCAATGTATCGTCAAAACTTGAAATTTCTATAAAACAAGATATTTTCGATAATATTATCAGAAAAAAATATAATGAGATTTCAAGCATACACACCGGCGAACTGCTTAACAGAATAACAAGCGATGTGTCGGTTTTAGTCAGCTCGATTATTTCTATAGTGCCGAATATGGTGTATTTTATCGTAAAATTGGTTGGTGTTTTTGTTGTACTGTTTGCTATTGATAAAACTTTCAGCCTTGTTTTTGTTTTCGGCGGTGCGCTGATGTTTGTTGTTGTGCTGCTTTTTAAGTCAAAAATGAAAACATTGCATAAGGCGGTACAGGAATCTGACGGTAAGACAAGGTCGTTTTTTCAGGAGATTTTTTCAAGTCTGCTTGTGGTAAAAGTTTTTGGCGCTGAAAATAAGGTGTCTGAAAATGCTATGAATTTGCAACATAATAATTTTAAAATAAAACGAAAAAGAAATTATATCTCTATAGTTGCCACAACCGGATTTTCTTTTATATTTGCCCTCGGATATATGTATGCTTTAATTTGGGGTGCTTTTGCAATCAGCGACCATACCATTACATATGGTGTATTGACTTCTATGCTTGCGCTTGTGTCGCAAATTCAAGGCCCTGTTCGTGGTATCAGCAGTATTTTGCCGTCATATTATTCTGCTCTTGCAAGTGCGGAGCGACTTATGGATATTGAAAATCTCGATAATGAAGATGTGGTAAATAATTCTGCAATCGATACCGAAAAGCTGTATGATAAGACAGAAAAAATAGTTTTTGATAATATTACTTTCAGCTACGGCAGGGAAAATGTGCTTGAAAATACAAGTCTTGTGCTAAAAAAAGGTGATTTTGCATTGCTTGCGGGAATTTCGGGAATAGGCAAAAGTACGCTTACAAAGCTTTTGCTTAATGTAATTTCACCCGATAAAGGCGAGATTTATCTTTCACTTTCAAACGGAGAAAATGTGTTTGTCGATAAAAATATAAGATGTATGTTTTCGTATGTGCCGCAAGGTAATTTTCTGCTTTCGGGTACAATCAGAGATAACATTGCATTTGTGTCGAATAATCCCGATGACGAAAGAATTATTGAGTCTGCGAAAATTGCCTGCGCTTATGATTTTATAAACAGATTGCCAAACGGACTTGATACTGTCGTGGGTGAGAACGGAAAGGGCTTGTCGGAGGGTCAGATACAAAGAATTGCGATTGCGAGAGCGGTTTACTGTAATTCTCCGATTATTATTTTTGATGAGGCAACCTCGGCACTTGACGCCGAAACAGAAGTTCAACTGCTTAAAAATCTAAAAACACTCAAAGATAAAACTTGTATTTTGATTTCTCATAAAATGGCGGCAAAAGAAATTTGCAACAAAGAAATTGTAATTAAGAATAAAAAAATTATTTCTTACGATATTTAGGTGGGTACAAGCAAAATCTCACTCCTGACTGAATACTTATAATTAGGTATAAATCCGATTATAAGCATTGTCAGGGGTGATTTTTTGATTGAATTAATTAATTTTCTGGGGCAGTACCTTTGCTTTTTTATTCTTCATATCTGCGGAAACGGCTCTTTTCCAAAACCTCTTTCCGAAAAAGAGGAGCACGAGTATCTTGTGCGGAGTGCAAAAGGGGATATAGAGGCGAGAAATATTCTTGTTGAACATAATTTAAGGCTTGTGGCACACATTATAAAAAAATATTACGGCAATCAGAGTGAACAAGATGATCTTGTGTCAATCGGCACTATCGGACTTATAAAAGCGATAAATACCTATGACATAAGCAAAAAAATTAAGCTTTCAAGTTATGCGTCACGATGCATCGAGAATGAAATATTAATGCATTTCCGTAATGCTAAAAAGACGGCGCAGGATATTTCACTCAACGAAGCGATTGACAGCGATAAGGACGGAAATCCGCTGACTTTGCTTGATATAATGGCGGTTGATGACAATATACTTGAGCAGATTGATTTTCAACTCAACAGTAAAAAGCTCGGTCAGTTTATTAACGAAGAACTTTCACCAAGGGAAAAAATGATAATTGTTATGCGCTACGGACTTGACGGGAGCGAGCCGCTTACGCAGAAAAAGATTGCACAGAAACTGAATATTTCCCGTTCGTATGTAAGCAGAATTGAAACCAAGGCTTTAAAACTTTTACGAAAACGATTTGATAACAGTTCAAATTTGTAAATTATTTTAAAGAAAAAAGGCGGTCGAAAGACCGTCTTTAGTTATGAGCCTATGCTGTTGATGAGGTTTTGCATTTCCTGTTTGGATGAAACATTGTGCGCTTTTTCAAGCACGATTTCTTTTTCGTCTTTTTCCATTTGAGCAAATTTTTGCATTGCACTTTCATTTTTTGCAAGTGCATTTACAAAGCCTAACGGCATATCTTTATACATTTTCATCACCAATATTATTATTTTCAGTTTTGAAAATAATATTCATTTAGATAAATTATTGTTTAGCTGATTGCTTTATCAAGCAATTATAAAAGTTTGGTCGACCTTTTCAAAGGTCGT
>ENA-OOYV01000179-OOYV01000179.1-human-gut-metagenome-genome-assembly--contig:-NODE-179-length-50766-cov-4.401885_pt1 | contig 50766 bp, 40 predicted proteins | sample MGYA00241704_ERZ501380 | MGnify/ENA primary metagenome ERZ501380 (study PRJEB25962, sample SAMEA2042984) | human gut metagenome | biome: human gut; feature: human-associated habitat; material: faeces...
TTGGTCATTTAACCTTATTTTCGGGGGAATATTTAAAGATACAAAAAAACCAACTAATATGCAACACTTTGTGTATAAATTAGTTGGATTTTATTATGGTATTTACTGAATGTCCCAATTTACCTCCTAACTTTCATGATTCGCCAATCCTCACGTACAATAAGTACGCTGCGAAGAGAGCGTTTTTTCTATTTACCATCATTTTTTAGCCAGTTCAACTATATTAACGTAAGTAAGTTTGCAGAGTATACAGGGATAAATGAAAGGAAAATGAGGCAATATAAAAGTGGCGTTGCATTTCCGGGAGAAAAAACCACAAAAAAATACTCACAGCAATCCACAGCATTGGCTCAGAATTGAGTGACGTTACCCTATAAATAATCAAAAGACAAGGCAGCGTTGTGCTTGAGGCGCCTCTATACTTCTATACGTAGATCTCTTCGTTTACGTCGTTCCAATCTGATACATCAACATCAAAGCCGGCACCGTCGCCGCTTTCGCCGCCAGGAACAGTAAAGTCAAATTCTATAAGCAGATCCACATCTGCAATATGTCCTTTACGCTCAACTTTAAGGATCTGCTCTGTGACATTACATTCCAACGGATAGACCTTGCCATCTTTGGCCTTTATGTAGAGTGTAAAGATATTGGGATTGGAGTTATAACCAAATGTATAGAAACTGCCCTTTATTAAATTATCCTTAACAGATCCTCCAAAAAGCAGGGTATTGCTGTCTCCTGCCGGCAAAATATCCTCTGCCATTACAACAGAGCCTGACATTCCGCTAAGGCATGCACGCAGGTCAACTATATTGGATAGATTCTTTATACCTCTAACGGTATATGTATACCTGCAGACCATCCTTTTAGGGTAAAGTGTTACAACAGTCTCAACACCTTCCGGCAAGTTTTCAAGATTTACCCCCTCTTTATTGCATCCGCAGAGAAAGTCTGTAGTCTTAAACGCATTATTTCCATCCGGGGTAGAAATATTCTTCGTTGTTGCAGAAAATTTTGAATAGTTGTTTTCGCTCCTAAATATAATTCCATCCGTATCATTATTATAACAGATAACATTATAACTGTTTTGCGGAATCTCAACTATTCCTCCATCACTCCCGGCAAAATCAAAAGTCCAGCTCTCACCACCTGTTATAGGGTAGAAAACAACCCTCATTCCACTTGGTCTATGCTCAGTATCGTAATCGTTCCAGTCAAAAGCAACTCTCACCTTTGTAAAATGATTATGATTGTAACATAGCTCTTTATGAGTACAAGAGGCAAATAACAGCGTAACAAAAAAGATGTTGAGCAGCATAAAATATGCTGCCCTCACATCTTTTCCAACGTTATCGTTATAAACCTTCCTCATCCTTTCAAATTAAATCCGCAACAAATGCTGCAAACTAATATAACAAGGTATCAAAAACTAATTAACGCCTCCTATTGAGGTATTCAAGTCGCCACTGTTATCTGTTGCATCTACCCAATCTGCAACCTCTGCATCAAACTCTATTGGTGTTAAAATAGGATCTCCGTGCTCATTAAATCCGCCACCAAATACCAATGTATAAATATAGCGGTTACCAGGCTGCCAAGTTGCTCCAAAAGGAATATACAAATCTCCATCATGTAAGGTTAAAGCATTCTGTTCTATTTTGCAATTGACAATCAAATATGTCATATTCTCATTGTCAGCTGCCGATTTTGGCACTTTCTCGCCACTTGTTTTTGTAGGTGTCCATTTTGTAAGCCTTTGTGGATGGAACAACATTGGGTTCGTTTCATCTGAAATCCAAACAGGTTCCGTTTTTGAGTCCGCTACAATAGAAGCATTTCTCATTCCAACTGTATATCCACCGGATGATGTATGGGTTGTTAAGTCCCAATTCTCATATGTAGGTTCTTCATTTCCTGCAGGAAATGTAAAAGTTCCACTTATGTAAAAATTCTTCATTTTAATGTTCCTTATTGTCACAGCCATAGATTCATACTCAACTCTAGCCTTGAACAAAACTTGAGACATAATATGTTTAAAGTTAAATTTAACTTTACCAGAATTAGTTTCTTTCGTTTGATTTAAAGCAACGGCATACATAACATCTATATTCTTTGCTCCACTATTAGATCCAAACTCATCAATTGTTGTATACTTTATCTGCTGTGTATTACTATGAATTAACCATGTTAAAAAACCATATAAGTTGGAATCAAACGAGACAGGACTTACAGCGTAGAAATTTAATTTATTGTCCACTGTAGGCCAATACGCCAATTCTTCACTATTTTTGTAATCCCATATTGTACCATTATAGTGAATATGTACTCCATCATGAGCAAATTCTTGACTATTGCTTCCCATGAAGATACCATGGGTTTCAGAATTGTATGCAAACACATCAAAATCTGTTGTAGTTAGATTTGCACTTGTAATTGGTGTTGCTTTTGTTTGTGCTTTGCTACCTAAAGCATTAAAAGAGATTGCATTTTGCGAAGAGGTATCTGCATTACTTACAACCTCATCTTTTGAGCAACTTGCCATTACCAAAACAGACAAGATTGCTACGTTAATTAGTTTAAAATTCATATTAATTTCTGTTTAGTTATCTTCATTTTCACCAACTCTTTCCAACAAACAATATGACATGGGACATGAACAACAATGGCCGGTTGCGTTTCATACCAGTCAATAATACCGCACAAAACCACGTCTCTGTAAAAACAGAAACCACAAAATACCGTTTGGCGTTATACTTGTGTGATAGTAAGGAAAATGCTACTTAAAAAAATTGCTACTATCTAATAATATAAGGGCTACATTACCCCTACGTTTTCCGCGTGCAAAGGTATAATAAAAATTATTTATACAAATTATAATTTAGAAAAATTTATATTCTAACAGAAGCATACTTACGCTCCAAAGAGCTAATGCACTAAATATCAACAAGTTCCCTCCTACCCCCCCCGAAAAATTTACAGGTTTTTTTAGAAAATGTTACGAAATTATTACAGGATAAAAATCTCAGTGCCAATATTAAGAAAATACAGATCCTTCTTATATGTTTTGGCATCTAATAAATTCAAAGCCAACGCAAAAATGTTTCAGAAAAAAAGGCAAGTACCTAAATCAGATACTTGCCTCATATTACACTAATTTAATATCTCTATTAGTATTTTAAAGCAGCCTGGGCCGCAGCTAATCTTGCAATTGGAACACGGAAAGGAGAACATGAAACATAGTTCATTCCTATTTTGTGGCAGAATGCTACAGACTCAGGGTCTCCACCATGCTCACCGCAGATACCAACCTTTAGGTTAGCATTAGTTGAACGACCACCCTTGATTCCTATCTCAACAAGTTTTCCAACACTTGCCTGATCCAATGTCTGGAATGGATCTGCAGGAAGAATCTTCTTTGCAAGATAATCACCCATGAATGCACCAATATCATCACGAGAGAATCCAAATGTCATCTGTGTAAGGTCATTTGTACCAAATGAGAAGAACTGAGCAGTCTTAGCCATCTCATCTGCCATGATAGCAGCTCTTGGGATCTCAATCATAGTACCATACAAGAAGGTAATCTTAACACCACGCTCCTTCTCAACAGCAGCATGCACTCTGTCGCATATAGCCTTCTGGAAATCCAACTCTTTAACAGATACCGTAACAGGGATCATAATCTCAGGTTTAGGATTGTAGCCCTCTTCGATAAGATCTGCAGTAGCATTGAATATAGCTCTAAACTGAGCCTCAGAAACCTCTGGATATGTTACGCCAAGACGAACTCCACGGTGGCCCATCATTGGGTTAACCTCATGTAACGACTCACCTCTCTTCTTGATATCCTCTACAGAGATACCCATAGCCTCAGATAACTCTCTCTGTTTCTCCAATGTCTGAGGAACAAACTCATGCAAAGGTGGATCCAATAGACGGAAGGTAACAGGCTTGCCATCCATAACCTTCATTGTTGCCTTTGTAGCCTCCCTTACGTATGGCTCAAGTTCTGCCAAGGCATGCTCTCTCTCAACAGTTGTGTTAGAAAGAATCATCTTTCTGAGTTTTGCAAGAGGGGCCTCTGAATTCTTACCATAGAACATATGCTCAATTCTAAACAGTCCGATACCCTCGGCACCAAATGCCAAAGCATTCTTGGCATCCTCAGGAGTATCTGCATTTGTTCTTACACCAAGTTTCCTGTATTTATCTACAATATTCATGAACTCAATGAAACGTGGGTTCTCAGATGCATCCATAGTATCTATGGCAACATCATATACAAGACCTTTTGTTCCGTTCAAGCTGAATACATCACCCTCTTTATATACTTTATTACCCAAAGTAAGAGTTCTGTTAAGAAGATTGATATGCAAAGCATCGCAACCTACAATACAGCATTTACCCCAACCGCGGGCCACCAAAGCAGCATGTGATGTCATACCTCCACGAGCAGTAAGCACGCCATCTGCAGCACGCATACCCTCAACATCCTCAGGATTGGTCTCCTCTCTTACAAGGATAACTTTCTCTTTTCTTGCAGCGGCAGCCACAGCATCCTCAGCTGTAAATACAATTCTACCAACACTTCCGCCCGGACCTGCAGGAAGACCTTGAGCTACAACTGTAGCCTTCTCCTCCGATTTAGGATCAAGGATTGGGTGAAGAAGCTCATCCAACTGTGCAGGAGCTACACGCATAACCGCAGTCTTGTCATCTATAAGACCCTCACCAATCATATCCATAGCCATATTCAAGGCAGCAATACCGGTTCTCTTACCAACTCTGCACTGAAGCATCCAAAGTTTTCCATCCTGAATAGTAAACTCTATATCCTGCATATCGTGGAAATGCTGCTCCAAGTTACGTTGGATAGCATCCAACTCTTTGTAAACCTCAGGCATTGCAGTTTCCAATGAAGCGAGGTGTTTGTTATGATCGTTCTTGGTAGCCTCATTCAAAGGATTTGGAGTTCTGATACCGGCAACAACATCCTCACCCTGTGCATTAATCAACCACTCACCATAGAACTTGTTCTCACCTGTAGCAGGGTTTCTTGAGAATGCAACTCCTGTAGCAGAGTTGTCACCCATGTTACCGAATACCATAGACTGAACGTTTACAGCAGTACCCCAATCGTCGGGAATACCCTCAATACGTCTGTAAGCTATAGCTCTCTTACCGTTCCATGATTTGAACACTGCGCCAATACCACCCCATAACTGCTCGTATGCATCGTCAGGGAATGGTTTGCCCAACTCCTGTTTTACTCTAATCTTAAAGTCATCGCAAAGAGCCTTAAGATCCTCTGTTGTAAGATCTGTATCAGAAGCATAGCCCTTCTCTTTCTTTACTTTTGCAAGCATTCTGTCCAACTGAACCCTGATTCCGTTACCCTCCTCAGGCTCAATACCCTCTGCCTTCTCCATAACAACATCTGAGTACATCATGATAAGACGTCTGTAAGCGTCATACACAAAACGAGGATTACCGGTCTTCTCAATCAAACCGGGGATAGTAGCAGAACATAGACCAATGTTAAGCACTGTCTCCATCATACCGGGCATAGAGCTTCTTGCACCGGAACGGCAAGAAACCAAAAGAGGAGCCTTAGGGTCTCCGAACTTCATACCCATTATCTCCTCTGTAGCAGCCATAGCTGCATCAACATCTGCCTTCAACTCTGCAGGATAGTCACAGCCATTATCATAAAATTCTGTACAGGTTTCTGTTGTGATAGTGAAACCTGCAGGAACAGGAATACCCAATTTACACATTTCGGCAAGGTTTGCGCCCTTACCTCCAAGAAGATTTCTCATAGATCCATCGCCCTCGGCATTCTTGCCACCAAAGCGATATACTCTTTTAGTTTTGGACATAACAAAAAAGTTTTATTTAATGTATTAATTATAGTATATAATTTCAAGCCTAAAAAGCCAAGCCAATCTGCAGTGTAGCAGCCGACCTGTACGCAATCAAAAAAAACAAAGAGAAAAAGACGCCGAAATAGGGTTAGAAACTGTCAAATCATTTCCAAAACAACTTCTAATAGTCACCGTTCATTTTGCAACTTTTTTTTGACATTACAAATATACTATTCAATAGACAAATCTTAAATAACAATTTTGTTATTTTTATTATTTTTTTTAATATTTTTTCATTTTCCCAACAAAAAATCTGTTTTTAGCGCAGGATTGCCCATCTTATTCCACCCAACAGGAATGTTAAATTTTCGTAAATTTTTCATCAAAACAGATTTTGTGGCCTGTGCATCATCCTGCAGGCCCGGCTTACCTTTATACAATTGGTAGTTGCTACGGCTTGCAGTCTCTGTAAGGTTGGGCATTATGATGTTTGCCCCGCAAAGCAGCCCATACTCCCTGCCATTCTCATTAAGAACCTGTAAAGCTGTAGTAGAGGCTATATTTATCCATGGCATCAGTTGTCTTAGCAATGATATCATCTTTAGGGAAAGCAGTAGTTTCCCTTCGTCTGTTGCAACAAAAGCTTTTCCATCTGCACCAATCATTGCCTGCTCCTTATTATTGAGAGGTGTGTCGGGATGCAAAATATAAGGCCCCATACCAACCATATCCACCTCCATCCGTTTAAAGAAGAGGAGGTCGTCTGCAAGATCCTCAAAAGACTGCCCCGGCAAGCCTATCATTACTCCCGTGCCGGTAAAATAGCCGCACGACTTTAAATTCTCTATAGCTGCAACCCTTGTATCATACGAATGAAGCTCATCTGCAGGATGTATTCTTTCATACAGCTTCCTGTTAGACGATTCAATTCTAAGAAGATACCTTATTGCCCCGTTCTTTGCCCACTCAGCATAAACCTCCCTGCTCTGTTCCCCCAAAGATAGAGTAAGCCCAAGCCCCATAGCAGTTATATTGTAAGACAATCTGCAGATTCGCTCTATAAAACTACTGTCCACTCTTTCGCCACCCTGCAACACAACAGAGCCGTATCCCGCATCTGCTGCAAACTTTACATCTTTTAGAATCTCCTCATCTGTAAGTTCGTATCTGGCAACGTTGCCATTACCTCTCCTTATCCCACAATAAAGACAGTTCTTTCTGCATATGTTGCTAATCTCCACCAAACCGCGCAGATAGATCTCCTCTCCCCTGTATTCCTTTTTTTTAAGAAAACTTTTCCTGAACAATTCATCCAATGCGGTATCACTCAGATGAAGTCCGTTTGCATCTGCGCCAACAATTTTGGCATCGTTGGTCTTTGTCAACCAATATATTAGATCATTTCTATCCATTGATGTAATTTAAAATTAATTGCGTTGTCCTTAGCTTTGGCTTTGGCTTTAGCATTGGCGGCCTTAGCTTTCCTAACTCTCTATACTTTCTTTCCCACTCTATACACTGTACACTATAAACTATAAACTATACACTTTCAACTAAATCAAGGTTAACGCCAAGGCCAACGCCATTTATAGGAATGCCATTCAAGTGGCTCAGCAGCAAACCGTAATTTGTTACCGGAACTCCGGCCTCTATCACCGCCTTTATTCTGTTGTTCAGTTGTTTATGTGTAACCATACAACCACCACACTGTACAGCAAAAGCATACTCTTTTAAGCTTTCCGGCAGTTTTTCAAGAGATGGTAGAAAATCAAAGACAAGTCTCTTTCCCGTATATTTTTGGAGTAGCCTTGGAATCTTTACTCTGCCTATATCCTCACATGTTGCTGTATGGCTGCAAGATTCAAGCATAAGCACTTTATCATTGTCTTTAAGTAATGCAACCGCTTCCAAACCTTTCATATATTCATTGAACGGCCCTTTTGAACGGGCCAGCAGAATACTGAAACTTGTGAGCGGAATGCTCTCCCATCTATTATCCTTGAGCACCGCATCAACCTCTTTAAAAGCCTGGCTGTCTGTAACAACCAATTTTGGAGGACTATCGGGAAGAAGAGTGGAAATAACCTCTTTCAATTGGTCTGGCTGCACAACATGTGCAATGGCATTATGATCCAATATGTCCCTTATGGCCATAACCTGAGGCAGAATCATCCGTTTGGCCGGAGCCGCACTGTCTATTGGGCAGACCAATACTATATGGTCGCCGGGCGAAACAAGTCCGTGGAGAATGGTCTTCTCAGTTGCAGTGCCAAGTTTTTGCAATACGTTAATTATTAAGGTTTTTGCCTTATCTTCTTCATTTTGAGACTGTCTGGTTTCAAGCTGCTCCAAACACGTAAGCTCCAATAGATCTGTATTATACCTCGTTTTTAGTTCGTCCCTCTTGGAGGCTGCAAGATTCCTGATGTCAGATTTATTATGGATTATCACAAAAGGGGTGTCATATTTGGCAAACTGCCCTACAAGCTGCTCCTCGTATACCGTAAACTCATCTCCAATGAAAAGCAGAAGTGCAACATCTACCTGTTTTATTATCTCCTCTGTCTTTTCTACTCTCATCTTCCCAACAATTCCCTCATCGTCTATTCCTGCTGTATCTATAACAGTACAGGCTCCCAATCCGTTAATATCCATCCTTTTGCGAACAGGATCTGTTGTTGTTCCCGGCTGTGCAGAGACGATGGCCACCTCCTGCCCTGCCAAGATGTTTATTAGTGAGCTTTTTCCCACATTGCGTTTGCCGAATATTCCTATTATCATAATTTACCTGTTAGATAAATGGCTGTAATACCAATACATATATACAAATATCAACTTTTGACATTCAACATATGATGACGCCAAAGTTACAAACAAAAAAAAATCTATAATATTTTTTATTAAAATGCAGTATTTTTGTGTTTTCTGCGTTTAAAATTCAAAGACAACTTAATTTGTCGCTATGAAAAAGTCACTATTAACAATAATGATGATTCTAGGATCCCAATTCCACTTTGGCTTTGGCAAATTCAATGTGGTATAATACAAACAATATTAAATGTGAAATTAATCCAATTTTTGAATCAACAAGCAAGAGATTCTATAACCTCCATATTGCGGGTGAAGATTTTTACAAAAACAATTCATCTGCAAAAGAGAATATCAATAAATGGTGTGAGAAAAGTACAAATGGTTTGATAAGGGATTTTTTAACAGATCTTAACGTCAGCTCAAATTTACTGCTCCTTAACTCTGTCTACTTTAATTCAAAATGGAGCACAGGTATTGGTTTTAAGGACACCAACAGTGTTTTTCATTCATATAACGGAAATACAAAAAGTATTAGAATGCTGACAGCTGAATCAGCTCGCATTTCAATAGTGGATGCGTCAAATTTATCATGCGTAAAAATTCCATTTGGCAACGGAGCTTTTTCTTTTATTGCAATAATGCCAAATAATAATGATTCCTTTAACGATGTCATTTGCAATCTAAAAGACAACATTGGCTACACTAAACTCAATGAGTATTTTACCAATACGGCATCTAATTGGGAATCTGTTTCAAAGGTTGTAATGCCGGAAATTGACATAACCTCCAATATTAATTTAAATAAAGCTATTGAATCAATGGGTGGAAAAGAGATAATGGAAAACGTGGAATGGAATTTCTTTAAAGAATCCATGAATTTGTATGTGAACCAGTTTTTGCAAAAATCAAATATCTCCTTAAATAAAGATGGTGTTAAAGCTGCAGCAGTAACAGAGGCAGATTTATGGGATGGCGATGCTCCACTTCCTCAGATGAAAAACAAGATAGTTTTGGATCATCCATACATATTCTTCATTTCAGAAAACTCTACCAATACAATATTGTTTTCAGGCATTATAATGGAGCTTTAAATTGCAAGAGATCTGCAAGATAGAAAAAAAGGGATAATTGTGCTTATCCCTTTTTTTTCATTACCTACTATAAGGCTTTAGCTAATTTAATTTTGAAAGCCAACGCTACAACCTACTTCAGCAAACCGCTCAAATACTCCTCTGTAACGGGTTGGATGTTGACCGATTCACCTCTTTCCCTTATCTCTCTAATGGAGCTATTCATCTTATTAAGATTGTCCATTAGCTCATTAAAGGTTCTGTCCGAAATGTTTATCTGTTTACCGGATTCAATCTTGCATACATATTGCCCATCCTCTACCGTAACATTACTGTAAAATCTGTAGATGGCAGCCTTTGCTTTTTCTATTTGAGCACCGGCATCGGGATTTTTAGTTGATGGGGTTACTAAATAATTCTGAATATCCTGCAAATCCACATCTAAAAATGAATTATCAGTAGCATATTCCTTTGCAGAGCTATATTCAACCTCTTCTGCTTGTTGTCTGTTACTGTTTGTACATGATTCTATTGCGCCAATTATCACAACAACAATTAATATCGCATTAATAAAACGAAATCTGTTCATACTCTAAAAAATTTAATAGTAAACCTCTATAACTAAGCTTTGGCGTTAGCGTTGGCATTGGCTATGTTTTACGATGAAATTCTATATTATATTCTTTAATTTATTTGAGGCAAAAGCATCATTCAGTACTATAAACAATTTACGCGGATATAAACGGGGGAGCGAAATATTCACTAAAATAAGCGAACTGTAATTATATCCCTATGATAATTGTTGAGCTATTCACTCTCACTTCAATAATAAATGTTTTCAATCGCAAGTATATAAAAATATTACTATATTCCAAATTTTAATTAAATTTTTTTCAAAAATCCAACATTTTACAACAATTCATATTGGTAAAAAACGTTATCTTTGTCCGCAAATCATACATACAATACAATGAAAGCCATTTACACGATTTTTGCATTTATACTAACAATTATGGTTATACAAGCACAGACTATAAGCAGAGAGCAAGCAATAGCGGATATTGATTCACTAATGTACACAATATCTGAAGTCCATCCTAATATGTTCGGTAACGTTGGTATGAGTACATTGTTTAAATCTGTTGCCAAGGTAAAAGAGGAGCTGCCGGATTCCATCTCTGCCGTTGATCTATATCGCAGATTGGCACCGGTTGTAGCGCAGATTGAAGACGCTCACACCTCAATCGAGTTCCCATACAAAAGGTTAATGGCGCAAACAGACCTGTTCCTGCCTATGCTCCCCGATATAAACAACACTACAGGAAAGATGTATGTAAAAGCCGGTGCAGATGAAAACTCAATCCATGGAACATTACCGGATGTAGAAGTTTCGCAAGATGAGGCGCTTGATACGTCCATAAAATTAATAAAGAAAGATTTGTAAACTTGTGTATTTGAAATAAGAGATTAAAAATAAGAGACCGGCAAAATGGTTTTGAGTACATTTACATTTCAACAAATAATTTGGTTAGACAGATGAAACATATTATAATAGACAGCATTAATTCACCTCTGTTCAAGGAGGTATATGATATAATAGATGGCAATTTCCCTCATACGGAAAAGAGAACTTACCATGACCATATCAATGCATTTAAAAAGTTCAAGAACTTTAACATAGAGGCTCTTGCAGATGATAACAATAAGATTACAGGAATGCTAACATGGTGGGAGTTTGATGATTGCATCTACGGCGAGCATCTTGCAATTGTAGACGGCTATAAGGGACAAGGCTACGGAAAGATTATGCAGGGAAGGATGCAGTCCATTGCAGATAGCTTTGAAAAGCCGTTTATTTTTGAGATTGAACCGCCATGCAGTTCGCCACAGGCTAAAAGACGTTTGGATTTTTACCTTCGCGGAGGATTTGTATTTAATGAGCATATAAAACATTTTCAGCCAACCTATAATGCGGGAGACACCCCTTTAGAGATGAATATCATGAGCTATCCTGTTGCAATTACCATAGAGGAGTACAACAAGTTCAAGAAGCAACAGACAGAGGTGATAGATAGCATATTAAAGGATTCAGATTACAAAGCAGTACATAGTAACTTTAATGACAATAGGACTCTGTAAATATACTATATAACCTAACTTTGGCTGCATTTAAATAATTCTTGTTACCTTTGCCGGCCAAAGTAAACTGCGAACCTCGCGCAGAATGACAAACTTATTTGCCAATTATGCCCGGGTGCAGCGTTTATTATAGATTTACTAAAGAATAAGATGAGAGGCAACCTCTCAGATAATTGCACATCATCTATTGCCACAGACAAAAGGCCATAATGTTTGTAATATCAAACAAAGAGGTTGTATAACATTAGAATAATACAGATGATTGAAACATTTCAAGAGTTGGGACTTCCCCAATACCTGCTCAACGCCATAAAGGAACTTGGTTTCGAAAAACCCACCCCTGTACAGGAGAGAATCATACCAACGCTGTTGGAAAACAAAGAGACGAATATTGTATGCCTTGCTCAGACAGGTACAGGAAAAACAGCAGCATTCGGGCTTCCAACCCTTGCATCATTAGACACCAATAATCCCAATATACAGGCACTCGTACTATCTCCTACAAGAGAGCTATGCAAGCAGATTACCGGAGATTTAAAAAACTATGCCCAATATAAAAAAGGATTTGCAATAGTTGATGTATATGGCGGGGCCGGCATAGAGATGCAGATAAAAGCACTGCAGAGAAATCCACAGATAGTTGTGGCAACACCTGGCAGGCTTGTAGATATGCTTGAGCGCAAAGCTCTTACGCTCGAACATATAAATACCCTCATCTTGGACGAGGCAGATGAGATGCTCAATATGGGCTTTAAAGATGATCTGGATGCAATATTGGCGCAGACCCCGGCACATAAACAAACGCTTCTATTCTCAGCAACACTGCCCGAGGAGGTTGAAAAGATTGCCAAAACATATATGAACAACCCTCAGATTGTTACAGTTGGACAAAGGAACAGCGGGGCGCAGAATGTAGACCACTACTACTATGTGGTTCACGAAAAGGACCGTTATCCTGCACTAAAGCGCATTGTAGACTACTGTCCCAACATGTACGGAATAATCTTCTGCAGAACACGAAGAGAGTGCGGAGAGGTTGCAAGCGCGTTAATCAAAGATGGATACAATGCAGAGGCACTGCACGGAGATCTGTCTCAGCAGCAGCGCGACCTTGTAATGAAAAGGTTCAAGAGCAAGACGGTTCCTCTGCTTGTAGCAACAGACGTAGCAGCAAGAGGAATAGACGTTAACAATCTTTCCCATGTTATTAATTATAATCTTCCCGACGAAATAGAGCAGTACACCCATCGCAGCGGCAGAACAGGACGTGCCGACAAATCCGGCATATCCATTGTGCTCATAAACGTTAAGGAGCAGCACAAGATAAAGAGGATAGAGAAGATGCTCCAGAAGACCTTTACCAAATCAATAGTTCCAACAGGAAGCGAAGTATGCTCAAAGCAGATGCTTTCGCTCATTGAGCATATAAGCAACGTAGAGGTAAAGGAGCAGATGGAGGAGTATATACCTCTAATGGTTGAGAAGTGGAAAAATATAAATGCAGAGGATATAATCCTAAAACTTATGTCCCTTGAATTTAACAGATTCTTAGACTACTATAAGAATGCTCCGGATCTTAATCTTCCCGACAACAAAGAGAAGAGTAGAGGCAGAGGTAAAGAGAGAGAGCCTCAAAGCAGAAAAGACAATAAAAGAGACGGCAGAGGGGAAAGTTCGCCAAAGAGCGGTGCAAAAGAGTATGCAAAAGAGACAAAAAAAGGTAAAGGCCATAACAATAATACCGATGACAAAAAGCCAAACAGCGATGATTATCTTAAAACAGAGAAAGGCTTTACATGGATTACATTCTCTCTTGGAGAAAAACATAGAATAACCAACAGGCACATAATAAGAATGTTAACATCTGTTGGTGTTGGTAGGAAAGGGATTGGCAGGATAGATATTAAACGAGACCATACCAATATTCAGCTTGCATCGTCGGCAGCAGAAAAGGTTGTTACAGCCACCAATGGCACCATGTACAAGGGCAAGGCTCTTTATAGCTCTATCCTTAAAAGATAGAATTCCTACAGATAGTAATTGCTAAAAGTGGTATCTATAGAGTAGTGCATCAATGCTAGCTCTTGCTTGTCAACCGCTTCGCATGTAAGTTGGCCTATATTACCGGATTCATTGGCACATCCATCCTTGGCCAATCTGTTGTATTCGCGCTTGATTGTATAGGCAAAAGCATCAGGAGTATTGTTTACCAAAGTTCCCAAACTACCGTTAAGCAGTACCTCTCTCAACGCCGGAATATCTGAGCAGATAACCGGCAAACCGGAGATAACGGCCTCTATTACAGACAGGCCAAAGGTATCTGCTGCAGAGCCGTAAACATAACAATCCAAGCTCTTTAAGATCTGCGGCACATCTGAACGTTGGCCCGCAAAGATTACCTTTTCCCCTAAGCCGTTCTCTTTGCAATAATTAACACAGTCATCATAATATTCGGGGTGAGCAGGGCTTTTTTTCCCCACAAAAACAAACCTGAAAGAGATTTTGTCGGGAAGCAGAGACAGAGACTTACAAATCATTAGCTGAAGTCTTGCATTGGTATTGAAGTTGCCAACCATTCCCATAAGAAACGGTCGCTTTTCTGTGCAATTTATTCCAAGCGTTTTTAACAGGTTATCGTATGGCTTGGCGGAGAGGAGCTTTTGGGGCAAAATACCGTTAGTAATGACATCTCCCTTGGTAAAAATTTGCTGCAATTGTCTATCTTGCTCCTTTTGCAAGTCGCTATTGCGTGAAGCAAACTGCTCTATATAAAACTGTTTGGTTGCACCGCTCACAAAGGTAAGTCTCATTGAGTCTAAGAATTCGCTGTCTGCAATTCTTCCTCCTGCAAACAATTTAAAGAATAAAGGCATAATTTTACTACTCTTTACCTTGTTTGCAATATAATTGAAGTTAAGATTAAGGCCGTGTACAGTGAGCATTATCGTTGGTGCAGGTTTTATTGGAGCAATTGCCACTGCCGTCCAGTAAGCATCTACATTGTTATGACAGTGAATTTGCTCTATCCTATGCTTTTTTAAAAAATTCCTTAATTTTAGTATAAAGCCAAGTGTGTTTTTAAGTCCTTTTCCTCCTTTTATAAAGTAAAGTCTGTCATTCGAGAACAGATTGTTAAAAAGAGCTACTCTTTCCTGCTCGCTTTCAACAGAATATACTAAATAAAAGTCTATTTTCTTGTTTTGAGGCAAACTGTTGTTGTACGTAAGCATATCCAATACAAGGTTTTCTGCTCCTCCCGTATTAAGACTGCCCATAAGATGTAGAACTTTTCTTGTCATGCTATAAATCTTATCAATTTTAAAAGCTCCAATATAACAAAAAATTTCAACTTTGCATAAAGGCATTAAGTATAGTGCTAACCTCTTATAATTTTACATAAAAAAAAGGTAACCTAAAGTGCAAAATGATATGCGTGAATGATTAATATACAAAGTATTATGCCTAAAATTTTTGAATATTTCGGTTTTATTTTCTGCCTTTTTATCTGAAAAAGACGCAAAAATAGCTGATAATTTTATAAAGAAATACTACATAAATATTATTAAAAAGTGGATAAAATTCTTCGTTTTAAAGAAGGCTATTCGCTCTACAAGGATAACCAAAAAGATATAGTATGGCACTAATTTCTATATTATCGGCAAAATATATAGCTCCATTGAGCATTGAAATTTACTTTTCCGACAACACAATAAGACTTGTAAATATAGGAGAATACATAAAAAAACATCCTCATATTCAATACAATACATATCTAAATGAAAATAAATTCAAAGAATTCAAAATTGAGATGGGAAATATTGTTTGGGGAAAGAATTGTGATATAATATTCCTCGTTAAAGATTTATACAATGGTCTTATTGGACAAAAGAGACAGACTTTTGTGTAAAAATCTGTCTCTCAGTAGCCCCAGCAGGACTCGAACCTGCATCTAAAGTTTAGGAAACTTCCATTCTATCCCTTGAACTATAGGGCCAAACCAACGCTTACCGCGCTATTGCGTTGCAAATATAGTCATTTTTCATCAATTTTCAACAAACATTTTTTTTATGAATAAGCTGGTACAACTAAAAATTGTCTACTTTTTCAAGCTGGTACACAGAAATTACTTTTTTAGGCAACTTCTACTAGTAGGCCCAGCGATACAAAACAGACCCCCAAGTAAAACCCGCTCCAAAAGCAGAGAATATAAGGGTATCGCCCTTTTTGAACTTTTCTTTAAAATCCCACAAAGCCAAAGGAATGGATGTTCCTGCGGTATTGCCAAATTTCTGTATGTCTATAAGAACCTTATCGTGAGAAAGTCCCATTCTTCTTGCGGTAGCATCAATAATTCTTAAGTTCGCCTGATGAGGGATAAGATAAGCAATATCATCTGCGGTAAGATTATGTTTCTGCATCATCTCTGCAGAGACATCTGCCATACGTGAAACTGCATATTTGAATACCTGCTGCCCCTCTTGATGAATATAATGCTGACGTTTGGTAACCGTTTCAATTGTAGGAGGATACAACGAACCTCCGGCAGTCTGATAAAGATAATGTCTTCCTATACCGTCTACATGAAGTATGCTGTCTTGAAAGCCAAAAGACTCATCCTCTGTAGGTTCAATGAGCATAGCTACAGCTCCATCTCCAAACAGAGGACAGGTTGTCCTGTCTGTGTAGTCTGTCATACCGCTCATCCTTTCGCCGCAAACCAAAATGGCCTTTTTATACTGTCCCGTCTCAATAAATCGTCTGACAGTTTCAAAACTGAACAGAAAACCACTACAACCGGCATTCAAGTCGTATCCCCAAGCATTAAGGATACCGCATTTGTCACTGATTATATTTGCAGTAGCCGGAAAAAGCATATCCGGACTTACAGTGGCGCAGATTAAAAGTTGAATCTCGTCTGGATTGGTATCTGTTCTTCTCAATAGTTTTTTAACAGCCTGCTCTCCCATAAAAGAGGTGCCCAAGCCGTTCTCCCTTAAAATTCTTCTCTCCTTAATTCCAACACGGCTCATAATCCACTCATCGGATGTATCAACCATTGTTGCAAGTTCTTCATTGTCCAAAACATACGAAGGCAGGAATGCCTCAATACCTGTTATAACTGCTCTAAGCTTACTCATCTTTGAAACATTTTTTATTAATTGATGCGCTCAACTTTTTTATCAGGTTAGTCTTAGCAGCCTTCTCGGCTTCCAATATCATATTTTTTATAGCCACCGGTGTAGAAGCGCCATGACCAATGACTACAGGTGAAACTGCTCCTAACACAAGCGTTCCACCATAATTCTCATAATTAAATCTATGAAGGAAGGGATGATCAACTCCCAATTTCACAACAAGTTCATATATACCCTCTGCCTGTTTCAGGCAGATATTTCCCACAAACCCGTCTGTTACAAGGACATTTGCAATGCCACCGGTGAAGAGCTGATTGGCCTCCATATTGCCTACAAACTCAAAATCTGTGGAATTCTTCATTAACTTATAAGCCTCCCTTGAGACAAGATTACCCTTCTCCTCTTCAGCTCCAATATTAAGCAGCGCAACTTTAGGAGACTTTATTCCCATCATAACTTGAGCATATATACTTCCTAATATTCCAAATTGATACAATACGTCAGCCTTGGAATCCGAGTTGAATCCAACATCTAAAATCAACATATTTTTTCCGTTGGACAGAGGCATCTGTGCAGATATGCACGGACGTATTATCCCCGGCAAAAGCTCTAAACTGTTGACCGTGCCGGCAAGCATGGCACCGGTATTTCCTGCACTGGCAAAAGCATCTATTTTCTTTTGAGACAAAAGGTCAAAACCAACATGTATGCTGGAATCTGCTTTTTTTCTGTATGCTCTCACAGGGTGTTCACCCATTTCAATTGTCTGGGTAGCATTGAATAAAACAAAATTACCGGAGTCGAAACCATAATGGTTACAGACCTCGGTAATAATAGATTCATTTCCTATCAAGCAGATTTTGGTCTTTTTGTCGATACATGCATAAGCTTCAATTGCTCCCAGAATAACATTCTCAGGAGCAAAATCGCCTCCCATAGCATCAACGCCAACCCTAATCATCTGCGAGATTACGCATTAGCCTTCTCAATAATAAGACGGCCCCTGTAGTATCCGCACTCAGGGCAAACATGGTGATACATAACGGTAGCTCCGCAATTTGAACAAGTTGCAAGTGTAGGAACTACTGCTTTGTCATGAGTTCTACGTTTATTTCTGCGCTGTTTTGAAATTTTGTGCTTAGGATGTGCCATTTCTAATATTTTTTAATTTGTTATATCTAATTTAAATACCTTCCCTCCAATGCTCTATTATTTTCCGCTCTTATCCAATATCTCCTTTAAGTTTCCAAAAGGCGAATCTATATTGGTATCAACATCTTCAGTTGTCGTAGCATTATACTCTCTCAACTTTGCAATCATCTCCTTATTACACTCCCCCTCTTTATGTACCTTTTGCAAAGGAAGATTTATACTCACGTAATCGTATAAAAACTGAGACAAATCCAACTCACCGTCCGATGGATCCATGATAATATATTCGTCATCTGAATCATCTTCTGAGAGATGTTCTTTAGAAAACTTAACCTGTAAAGGGGCGTCAAAACAGACAGGTAACACCAAATCTTCCAAGCATCTGTCACATTCAACGGTAACATTGCCTGTAAAATGGGCATTAATCCTCATCCATCCGGAGCCCTTCTCTAAAAGAATTTCAACCAGCAGGTCTGCATCCTTTATAAAAGGAGAACCGTAATCTTTAAAAAAACTGCCATCCAACCGAAATTCATAATTATGTTCTCCGGCAGACAGTCCCTTTATAGGAATAATAAAATCCTTATTACTGAAGTTTTCTTCCATTGTTCTCTACACAAATAGAGCGTGCAAAGATATTAATTTTTTCTGCTAATGCAAAATTAATATCTTTACGCTCTATTAAAACTGTTATTAGATACCGGAAACCTTGTTACGTTTCCTGTCTATCTCATGCAGGTATATTTTACGTATCCTTAGAGCTTTAGGTGTTACCTCAACAAGTTCGTCCTCCTGAATATACTCCAACATCTCCTCCAAAGAGAACTGTAAAGGTGGAGGCAACATTGCCTTGTCATCACTACCTGAAGCCCTTACATTTGTAAGTTTCTTTGTCTTACAGATATTGATACTCAGATCACCTGCCCTTGTATGCTCCCCAACAACCTGTCCCTCATAAATCTCCTCACCGGGGAATATTATAAACTTTCCTCTGTCCTGCAATTTATCCATAGAATAGGCAACAGAGACACCTGTCTCTAACGATACCAACGAACCGTTGGTTCTCTTCTCTATCTCCCCCTTATATGGCTCGTATGCTTTAAATCTATGTGCCATAATAGCCTCTCCGGCAGTGGCTGTAAGCAGATTGCTTCTAAGGCCTATGATACCGCGAGACGGAATGTCAAAGTCCAAATGAGTTCTGTCTCCCCTCCCCTCCATGTGAAGCAGCGATGCCTTTCTGCGTGTTGCAAGCTCAATAGCCTTCCCAACCATATCCTCAGGCACCTCTATTGTAAGATGCTCAACAGGTTCGCAACGCACTCCATTAATGTTCTTATCCAAGACTTTAGGCTGTCCAACCTGCAGTTCAAATCCCTCACGTCTCATTGTCTCAATAAGGACAGAGAGATGAAGCACTCCACGTCCGTAAACAATAAATGAATCTGCACCGGCTCCCGGTTTTACTCTAAGTGCCAGATTTTTCTCCAACTCCTTCTCCAACCTCTCTTTAAGATGTCTTGATGTTACAAATTTGCCGTCTCTGCCAAAGAAAGGTGAATCGTTTATACAGAAGAGCATACTCATTGTAGGCTCATCTACAGAGATAGGTGGCAATGCCTCCGGATTTTCGGCATCTGCAATGGTATCTCCAATCTCAAAGCCATCAACACCAACAACAGCGCATATATCTCCGCACTGCACCTCATCTACCTTATCTTTACCAAGGCCGTTGAATACCATAAGTTCCTTTATTCTGGACTTCTCATGAGTACCATCCCTTTTACAGAGTGTGATAGGGGAACCGGCCTTTAGCGAGCCCCTCTTTACACGCCCTATGGCTATACGCCCAACATATGGGGAATACTCTAAAGATGAAATAAGCATCTGGCACGTTCCCTCCTCAACCTTTGGAGCAGGAATCTCTTCTATGATGGTATCGAGCAGCGAAACAATATCTTTGGTTGGTTTTCTCCAATCCGTAGACATCCATCCCTGTTTTGCACTACCATATATAGTCTTGAAATTCAACTGGTCTTCTGTTGCATTAAGGGTAAACATAAGGTCAAAGACCTCTTCGTTCACTTCGTCGGGACGACAATTAAGCTTATCAACCTTATTTATCACCACAACAGGTTTCTTACCCATCTCAATAGCTTTCTGAAGTACAAACCTTGTCTGCGGCATAGTCCCTTCAAAAGCATCAACCAACAGCAGTACGCCGTCTGCCATGTTCAAAACCCTCTCAACCTCTCCTCCAAAGTCTGCGTGGCCCGGAGTGTCAATGATGTTGATTTTATAATCCTTATAAGGTACACTTACATTCTTTGCAAGAATGGTTATACCTCTCTCACGTTCTAGATCGTTGTTATCTAGAATAAGCTCACCAAATTTTTCGGCGTTTCTGGTAATATGCGCCTGCAGGATCATTTTATCCACAAGTGTGGTCTTTCCATGGTCCACGTGAGCAATGATTGCTATGTTTCTAATTTTTTGCATAATTTGACCGCAAAATTAGATATTTCTTGTTTTTTGTCATACTTTTGTGAAATTTTTTTTTAGACAAATGACAGAAAAGATATTGATTTTGGACTTTGGCTCCCAGTTTACCCAGATTATAGGCAGACGTTTAAGAGAGTTGAATGTCTACTGCGAAATATTTCCGTTTAACAAGGTACCTCTATTAGACAGTACTGTAAAGGGTGTTATTCTTAGCGGAAGTCCGTACTCTGTAAGAGATGAACATGCTCCGCAAATAGATTTAAGCGGCATTAAAGGGAAACTTCCTCTTCTTGCAATCTGCTATGGGTCACAATATCTCGCTTACCACTATGGAGGTAACGTAGAAGCATCGGACAGCAGGGAATACGGAAGGGCTATGCTTACAATAGAAGATAAAGAGTGCCCTCTGTTCAAAGGTATACCGGTAGAGTCTCAAGTATGGATGAGCCATGGAGATTCTATTACAAAACTTCCCAACAATGCACGTCTTATAGCATCCACTAAAGATGTAAAGAACGCGGCGTACAGATTTGAAGGGGAGGAAACCTATGCATTCCAATACCATCCGGAGGTTTTCCACTCGGAAATGGGTGGAGAGATGCTCAAGAACTTTGTGTACGATGTATGCGGATGCAAAGGGAGTTGGACCCCGGATTCCTTTATTGAATCAACTGTTAGGGAACTTAGAGCAAAACTGGGCGATGACAATGTGATTCTTGGCCTTAGCGGCGGGGTTGACTCCACCGTTACAGCTGTACTGCTACACAAAGCCATAGGGAATAATCTTCATTGTATTTTTGTAGATAACGGCCTTCTTAGGAAGAACGAGTTCAGTTCTGTATTATCCTCTTACAAGGATATGGGGCTTAATGTAGAGGGCATAGACGCATCTGAAGATTTCCTTACTGCACTTGCAGGTATAACAGATCCGGAACAAAAAAGAAAGATAATAGGGAGGCTATTTGTTGAAACATTTGACAAGGCTGCCCGCAAGATATCCAATGCGCGTTGGTTAGGTCAGGGAACTATCTACCCGGATGTAATTGAATCGTGCTCTGTGAACGGGCCGTCTGTAACTATTAAATCTCACCACAACGTTGGTGGTCTGCCAAAAGAGATGAATCTTAAAATAGTTGAGCCTCTGCGTTCTCTGTTTAAAGATGAGGTGAGACGTGTTGGTAAAGCACTTGGAATAAAGAGGGAACTCATATCGCGTCATCCGTTCCCGGGCCCGGGGCTTGCAATAAGGGTTCTTGGTGAGATTACCCGCGAGAAACTGGAGATCCTTAAGAACGCAGATGATATTTATACAAAAGGTATGCGTGAGTATATGACAACTTTGCCATCTGCTTCTAACGGATTTCAGGATCTGCATGAGAGGGTTGACGGAAAGATCCCTTTATATGACGCAGTTTGGCAAGGCGGAGCCATACTTCTTCCTGTAAAATCTGTTGGTGTGATGGGCGATGAACGTACTTACGAATACACTGTTGCTCTTAGAGCCGTTACATCAAACGATGGAATGACAGCTGATTGGGTACATCTTCCTTACGATTTTCTTGCGAAGGTTTCTAATGAGATCATAAACAAGGTTAAGGGGGTTAACAGGGTTGTTTATGATATTTCGTCGAAGCCGCCGGCTACTATAGAATGGGAATAGTTTTTTTTGAAAAGTACATCCCCATATACTGCCTTACTTTCGTGACTCAAAAATCCTCACATACTAATGTATGCTGCGGTTTTTTCGCACTTTAGTAAGTTGTACATGGGGCGTATTTTGGTTAGATACGCCTTTTTAAGGCTATTACAAGAGACATAACTACAAAGCTCTAAGAATTATGGAAACTGACATAAAATTATTATTAGATGAATCTTTAGCATCTTACGAGTTTGATACAACAGATTCGTGGCTTAATGTTGGATTTGACTATAATAAGAACCTTATAGTTAAGTTCGTTTGTAACAGAAGGCCTCCAAAAATAGTCAAGATTGCCGTTGTGGACGCAGACAGCGCATATTCCATTTCAAGAAATTGTAAAACAAAGCTAACAGATCTTCCCATGTACATCAAAAGACATTTCAAAAATTACACAGCCGGAGAGGAGTGCCTTCCAGATGAAATAGAAGATTTATTTTGGCAAGTGATAAGTTTCATAGAAAGCCATAAGGTTCGTTGTAAAATCATAAAGAATATAGAATAAAGCCATAATACATGTAGCCAAATGCCATTACAGCTGGATTCTGCAACCGTATAGATGGATTTGGATTTACCAAAAAGCACAACATAGCGTACCTTTGCAACCGTATACAAAAGCAATGAGCTTATTGCCTAAACTAAAAAGTTGTTTAATTTCTAACGATTGCCAAACAACTTCAAAATTGTAAACATTAAAAAAATTTAGTTATGGTAGAATTATTTGTAAGCGGAGGTCCGCTGTTTATGAGCGTTCTCACACTACTGTTTGTTGCAATTCTAACAGCAGCATGGAAGGCTCCTGCATGGGTTAAAGATCTTGGCAGGATAGCCCTTGTCTTTGGAATATTAGGCTCTGTTTTGGGATTTTATCAAATGTTCGGCACACTTACAACAATTACAGATGTTCCAGGTACGGTATTGTATGCCGGGATGAAGGTTGCACTCGTACCGTTCATATATGGAATAGTAATCTCATTAGTAGCCTTTGGAATCTCACTATTCCAAAAGCCTCGCATATAATAATCAGCTTCCCGACAAATACTTTTTTGCAGTGAAAGACAGACAATTATATATAGAGATTGGGTATATAGCCTCATGGATTGTTCTACTGAGTCTCATATTTTTGAGCTACTCCGGCAGACTAAGTGAGGCTATATACTACGCTACATCATATATGCCCGGATTCATACTTGCAAAGCTGTTTTGCGAAGATGCCTTGAAAGGCAAAAAAACAGAGGTTGTACGCAACATAATCTTTATGTCTACTGCTGTCTGTGTATCGGTATATTTATGCATATTTTTAACAGGATTCTCACTAAATGATTACAACGTAAGCCTCAGTTTCTTCTGTAATCCGGTTTTAATTCTGCTGTTGGCAGCTATATACTGTTTTGTCGGGAAGAAGATTAATAAAATTTTTAAAGCACCGCAAAATGAGCCTAAAACAGTTGAGTTCATTTCGGAACGCAAAAAAGTTATATTGGAGATAAGCGCCATTAAGTATGTTGAATCTAACAACGACTGCGTTTATGTTAAGTGTACTAACGGATTATCATACAGAACTAAAAGAAAAATAAGCAGTTGGCAGGAGTTTTTGGGAGATGGTTTTATAAGGGTTCACAGAGCGTTTCTGGTTAATAAGTCGCATGTTGAACACTATAATGGCTCTGTAATCCACATAGCCGGAGAGGATATCCCCTGCTCAAGAAGCTTTGATAAAAGTAAGCTTATCTCCTAATGCCCTGCCAAAGGGTGTTTGGAGAGAATATCCTTCATCCAGACTTCCTTGCTTACATGGGTATATATTTCTGTTGTTAGTATGCTCTCGTGCCCAAGCATCTCCTGAACAACACGCAAGTCTGCACCGTTTTCAACAAGATGTGTGGCAAATGAGTGCCTAAAGGTGTGCGGCGAGATCTGTTTGGTAATTCCTACAGATTTTGCTGCATTCTTTATAATTGTAAAGATCATCTCCCTTGAAATTTTGCCTCCACGCCTGTTAAGAAAAAGCGTTTCGTCTGAATCAGCAGCTATACGGCTGATTATAGTACGTTCATCTGTGTGCTTTCCACGTCTCTCACCGGCATCAACAAGAGTTTCCCAACGTATAGGAAGATAGTTCTCAACAGAAGCAATCGCATACTCACCTATTGGCACCAGTCTCTGTTTGTTTCCCTTGCCCACAACTCTAATATAATTATCATTTAAGAAAAGATCGTTCATCTTAAGATTTACAAGCTCGCTCACCCTCAATCCGCATGAATAGAGCATCTCAACTATAGCCCTGTTCCGCACCCCCTCTGTCGTGGAGAGGTCAAAACTACCAAGAATTGCATCTATCTCACTCACCGACAAAACATTTGGAAGTTTGCGCGAGAGTCTGGGGGTCTCCATACCTGTTACCGGATTTCCAAGCCCCAAATCTTCGTATCTCTCACATATAAACGCAAAGAAAGATCTTAAGGAGCTTAGATAACGAGACTGAGAACGAATGGTCATCCCCTCCTCCATTCTACGCGCAAAAAAAGAATCTATATCTGATTTTGTCACAGGATGACTTACAGATAAAGTTAAAGTATTATCTTTGCCATTGATGTTGCCGGATTTGACACTCTCGCCAGCTACAAAGGCCAGCAGATTGGAAACATCTGACTTATAAGCATTCACGCTATTATCACTAAGAGATAATTCCAATTTGAGGTAGGCACAGTAGTCCTTGAGAATATCGTTCCAACTTATGTTTGCAGCCATAATATGCATTTAAACCTAAAGCTGTATGATTTTAATAGAGCAATAAGCCACATATCAACAGCTTATTATTAGATGCAAATTTAGCAAAGTTTTTATGGATATAGTATTGTACATATTATCTGTCATCTGTCTGTTAGCAGGTTTTATAGGCTGTCTTGTTCCGGTTATTCCGGGGCCACCACTCTCATACATTGGAATACTGCTGCTCCATTTTACAGATAAAGAGCCGTTCTCTGTAGCTTACCTTCTTGTTCTGTTGGTTGTTGTAGCTGTTATACAGGCTTTGGATTACATTGTTCCCTCTTTTGGCAGCAAGATGCTGGGTGGGAGCAGGTGGGGAAGCCGAGGCTGTCTTGCCGGAACAATAATAGGGATGTTCTTTCTGCCTTTTGGCATAATATTAGGCCCTTTCTTGGGAGCTGTTATAGGGGAACTTATTGGCGGAAAAGATTTTGGCAAGGCACTTATCTCCGGATTAGGCTCATTTATAGGATTTTTGGCGAGTACGCTGTTAAAATTAGCCATCTCTGTCTATCTCATATACATAGCCATTTCAGCTGTATTCTTCTAACAGCTGCCACTACGCAAACAACAAGGCCGCAGCTTATTCACTGCAGCCTTTGGTTAATCATCCTTTGCTTCCCGATAAACATTGTAACAGTCATCTTACAGGTAGCCTTGTACTTAGTACTTATTTGTGTCGTACATAAGTTCAAAGCTATAATCCGTATTGTTTACATCAACTTCTATAGGCTGTGCACTTATAATCTGCAAACGCTCTGCGAATTCTTTACTTTTTATAGTATAAACAGCATTCTTCTTTATGTAATCTTCTAACTGTTCTATCTTTTGTGGAGGCACATTCCTCATTACGTCACAATTATTGAAACTTATACTTAAATTAACAATTTTGCCATTCTTGTCAACATCAGGGTTAAAAGAGTAGAAAAAAGATGTTTTAAAATTGTCCGAGCGATAACTCTTTTTAAATTCAACACAAGCCTTAGCCATCTCCAATATCTCCTCTTTGCTGAATACAGCCTCTATTGCCTCTATTACCACATTAGGATTATTTAATTTTATGAAAAACCCAAATTCTGTGGTAATATAGCGCTCCTCACCATTTATAGTGACATATTCAATATTGTTTACATTTTTGAGAGCAAATTTTTTACTATAACTATATTTCTTTACAGTATACGTATATTTATTCCCAGACACTGTCTCTTTACAATAATAATCTTGTAATTCCTGTGACATTAATACATTAGCACATACAGTTGCAATTAGAAGAAATAATATTTTTTTCATACTTATCAATATTAATTTATTATCTGAACAAATTCTTAAAGTTCTCTACTTGTTCTAAAAAAGAACCTCTGTCAAAGACAAAATTATTATATTTAGTTCGCTTATCTTTAAATACTTTTAAATATTTATCCAAGTTTTCGGAATTCGGATTATCCCAAAATACTTTTATTATCTTTTTAATATCATCCGTATCAAACTGTGACATCAAATAATATTTCCCGTTATAAGTATCTATTGAATATACCAATTCTGCAAGCGTTGATATTAGTTCTGAATTTAGGTTATTTGTTAAATTTATACTCGGATACTCATGTTTGAACCAAAAATGTGCCAGCTCATGCCCAACTTTGTCCGCCTCTACTGCAAGTGCTCTGTGCCATATAGTATTACAATTTGTAGGACTATATAAATATGTAAAATCACTCTTAGGAGTACCTTTGTATTCTTTAATAGTTATCTTTTCACCTTTTTTTTCAACATAATCCATAAGTCTGCTTATCTTGTAAGCCTTATTCTTCAACTGTTTGATGGCATCTTCAAACATATCCATCTTGTTTTATCTTTTGTAAAACAAGGCTGCTCTTTGCATCCATTTTTCCACCTCTCTCCATTTCACCAAGACTGCTGCCCAACATTAGAATACTCGCATAATCGGGCACCTCCATTGGAATAGAAACTGCATAAAAATCCAAAAACTCCTTACTTTCGGCCTTTGACCAATCAATGGATGAATTATCTGTCTCTATGCTTTTTGTAGGAGCATCTTTAAAAACGGGTAATCTTATTCCACCATCATTCCTATTAAATATGGATTCAGCCTCTTCTACTGAAAACAGATCATTCTCCTCTCGGTTATTACTTTTGAAAAAATCACTCTCGCATGAAACGAGAATTACAGACAGAATTATGGTATGAAGGAGTATTGAAAACTTCTTGAATATCATATATCTATTTTTAAGTCAATTTTGCAAATTGTTAAATATTTTTAATTAATCTTTATGCAAAGTTAATAATCTAAATTAAAAATACAATTTTTCACTATAATTTTTTACACCACGCGGCAACGCCGCACTCGGTGCATTTAGGCTTTCGTGCGGTACAGATATATCTGCCGTGGAGAATTAGCCAATGGTGGGCATCTGCCCTGTCACATTCGGGAATCATTGCAGTAAGATCCTCCTCAACTGCAAGAGGGGTTGAACCGTTTGACAATCCCAGCCTGTGAGCAACTCTAAAGACATGTGTGTCAACAGCTATGACAGGTGCACCATAAACAATGGAGGCAACCACATTTGCAGTTTTGCGGCCAACACCTGGTAGCTGTTCAAGCTCCTCAACAGTAGACGGGACAATGGAATTGAACCTTGAGACAAGCATCTCCCCCAACCCTTTAAGATGTTTTGCTTTGTTGTTTGGAAAAGATATAGATGAAATATAACTGAATATCTCCTCAACAGAGGCGTCTGCCAAAGACTGTGGAGTTGGAAATCTCTTAAAGATAGCCGGAGTATACATATTGACCCGTTTGTCTGTACATTGGGCCGACAGGATTACTGCAATAATAAGCTGGAACGGTGAGTCAAATTGCAGCTCAGATTTTGCGTTTGGCATATTTGCCTTAAACCATTCGAATATCTTTTTTCGTCTCTCTTTTTCTGTCATAATATTAGCTACATCACCATTTATATTCCGCAAGAGAATTATCCTTACATAACATTATACGTCCGGGAAAATCCCTGCACAGCTCCGTATTATGGGTTACCATTACTATTGCAGGCCTCTCCTCTCTATGAATCTTCATTAACAACTCCATTATACCGTGGGCTGTCTCCTTATCCAAGTTGCCGGTTGGCTCATCTGCCAAAATGAGTTTTGGATTATTGAGTAATGCCCTTGCAATTGCAATACGCTGCTGTTCTCCACCGGAGAGCTGGTGCGGCATCTTGTGCGCTTTTGTCTGCAGACCTACCATCTCCAAAACCTCATTCACCCTCTCAATTCTTTCACTCTCCCGCTTCCAGCCTGTTGCACTAAGAACAAACTCCAAGTTATCATTGACGGATCTGTCCATCAGCAACTGAAAATCCTGAAACACAACACCTACCTCGCGCCTTAGATACGGAATCTCCTTATTTTTAATCTTATGCAGATTGTAACCGCATACCTCCGCTTTTCCCCCCTCTATTGGCAATTCACAGATAAGTGACTTTATTACAGAGCTTTTACCGCTTCCTACTTTACCAATGATATACACAAATTCGCCTCTGTCAACTTCAAAATGTACATTGGAAAGTATAAGATTTCCGCCATTGAATATATCAACTCCGCTTAATCTTATCAGATTCTCACCTGCTTTTTCAGCCAAACTCTTCTGTTCCCCGGCATTTACATCAATATTCTCAGCACTCTCTTTCCCATTTTCCTTCACACACTCCTCCTTTGCGGCCTCCACAGCAACTGGCACAACGGCAACAGCCTCTTCATCCGTAACAGTCTCATTAATCTCAGAAAAACCATCAACAAATTGTTCCTCACTCTCCTCCTTAAACTCCTCCACAAATTCGCCACTAATTTCACCGTATGGTACATCATCAGGCTCCTCTCGATTATTGTCGGGAAGAAGATTAAAATCATCCTTGCTGTCTTCATTAATGGGCAAAGAGGTGTCATTCATGTTGAAATCTTTGCAATCCTCTATTGGTTTGCCGTAAATATCAAAGTTTGGCATTATTTTAAATGATTATTTCTTGCAAATTTATAAACTGTTTTTCATATTTTTACGTTGCAATTTATATTTTTGCCGTCAATAATTTTATTTAAGTCAGATGAACTACAAAAAGAGTTTGATTTCTGTAGCCGTTCTGCTCTCTGTATCGGCAGGGGCTACAATTAATGCCGCGGGTCTTTACAATACAGACTGCGCGACATACTACAACAACAATGGTGATTCTAAGGAGAAAGAGGCGTTGCAGCTCTACAATAACGGGATATACCACATGGCTTTGGCCCAATTTGAGAATATAAGGGACAACGGTTCAACCTCCATGACAGCAAACCAAATAGAGGGGTACATAGTCCTTTGCAAGATACATACTCAAGCAGCAGGCATAGAGGAGACAATAGCTAAATATGCTAAGGAGCATCCCGTTTCCTCAATGTTGGACAAGATCTACCTACACTACGCCATATATCTTTTTGACAACAGCAATTACGCAAAATCCCTTACCTTCCTCAATAAGGTTAACAATATCTCAAAAGATGAGACACCGGACTACCGCTTTAGGCATGCCTACTGTCTTATGAGGGTTGGAGAGCAGAGGCAGAGCGCATCTGAATTCAAAGCGCTTATAGAGAGCCTTAATAGAACTGTAAAAAGCAGGAAATACCTTACGGCATCTCAATATTACCTTGGCTACATTCTCTATTCCGAGCAGAATTTTAAAGAGGCCATTCCGTATCTTAGCGCATCAACAGCGGACCAAAGATATGAGATGCTTGCAGGGTACCATATTTTTGAATGCAAGTTTATGCTTGGAGACTACAAATATGTAACACAAAAGGGTGAAAGGCTGTACAACAGCGTATCTGATGAGTACAGACCAAAGGTTGCGAGGATGCTGTCCGAGGCATATTATCAGGAGAGTAATACAAATAAAGCTCAACAATACTTTAAATTGTACTCAGACAGCGGTGTAAAACTTACCTCATCCGATAATTTCTATTCCGGCATAATGTCTTATCAGCTAAAGATGTACAAAGAGGCAGTAGAGAGTTTTGAGAAGGTAACAGAGAACGCCGCTTATTCCGGCTATTCAAAGAACCGTAACCATTTGGATTCATTAATACAGAGTGCATATTACTTTTCGGGCAACAGCTACATACAGCTAAAGAACAAATATGCTGCAAAAGACGCATTCTACAAAGCATCACAGATGGACAGCGACCGCTCCATTAAAGAGGATGCCTACTTCAACTATGCAAAATTATGCTTTGATATAAACAGAGCCGTTGAGCCACTGTACAAGTACCTTAAAACCTTTACCTATACGCAGGCAAAGGCAGATGAGATATATAACTATATTGCAACAGCATTCCTTCTTGAGAGAAACTATGCAGATGCATTAACAGCTTTAGACAGAGTATCAAACAAGAATCAGAATATCATCAACAACATACAGAAAGCCTCCTTTTTAAGAGGTATACAATTGGTAGACAACAGCGGCTACAATGCAGCAATTCCGTTTTTCCTTACTGCAACAGACAAAGGAAACAACGAAGACTTAGCCAATTTGGCCGAATTCTGGTTAGCTGAATGTCTTTACAGGACAGGCAAATACACCGAAGCATCGGCTCAGCTTAACACACTCAGGGCCAACCCTCAGTTTAAAGAGAGCGGAGAGTACTCCATCTCTTTCTTCAACTCCGGCTACATTAATTTCAAACTTGGCAAATACCAGGAGGCAGAGAGAGATTTCAACCAGTTTTTATATGTAGTTCCTGACGATGACCCACTTGCAGTTGAGGCTATGTCCCGCATAGGCGACTGCCGGTTCATGACTAAAGAGTATACCAAAGCTGCGGAGATTTACGAGAAAGCCGGAGTAATCAACAGCTACAAAGACCTTTATGCACCATACCAAGCAGCTGTATGCTACGGGTTGGTTGCAAAACAGGATAAAAAGATAGCACTACTCAGAGAGATCACAGACAACAAATACTCAGGCTCTGCCTACTTCTCGCAATCGCTATACGAACTTGGCCGCACACTTGTACAATCCGTTAAGGATGAGGAGGCAGTAACCGTCTTTAACAGGCTGTTGCAAGAGTCTGGAGACAGCACATTTCACTATAAATCTATGCTTGAGTTGGGAATGATCTATTCCAATCTTCAGCTTCCCGACAAAGCCCTCTCCTACTACAAAGAGATAGTTGAGAAATCGCCGTCGTCAGAGGAGGCGGAGAGCGCACTCGCAGGAATGGAGAGCATCTATCAGTCTCTTAACAGACCTCAGGAGTTTATAGACTACATAGACAAGATAGGATTGTCAAGCCATAAAAACGCAAGTGAAAGAGAGACTATCATATACAATGCTGCAGAACAGACATACCTTAACGGTAACCATGCAAAAGCCGTTACACTGTTAAGCGACTTTATAGAGAAATACCCGCAAAGCAAATATATTGTAAATGCCAATTTCTATCTTGGAGAATGCTACAGAAACCAGGATAAACCGGAGGATGCAATAACAGCATACAGAAGAGTTATGGAGGAGGGCGAAGGGGCATTCTCCGAGCTTGCAACGCTCAATTACTCAGAGCTTTCATACAGATTGCAGAAATTTGAGCAAGCTCTCATGGGTTACGAGACACTGCAGCAGATAGCAAAATTAGACAATAACAAACTGTTGGCGGCAACAGGAATAATGAACACCGCATTCAAGCTAAAGAATTATGATCTTGCTATAAAGAACTCGCAGATTGTTACAAAAGATTTTCCAAAAGCAGCACAGACAGTAAAAGACCAAGCGCAGCTTATCATTGCCAAATGCTATATGCTTACCGGAGACACCAAACGCGGAGAGCAGCAATTGACATCTGTTGCAAAAAAGCCTAAAACAGCCATTGGAGCAGAGGCCAACTACCTGCTTATAAAATCTGCTTACGATGGTGGCGAGTTTGAAAAGGTGGAGAATCTTGTGTTCAAATTTTCAGACTCAGGCTCTCCGCAGACATACTGGTTAGCAAAGAGCTTCATAATATTGGGAGATTCGTACTACGATCAGAACAATATAGGACAGGCAGAGGCCACATACAAGTCTATTAAAGACAATTACACTCCGGAGGGAAAAGATGATGATGTCCTTCAACAACTTGATGTACGTTTTAAAAAGTTAGAAAGTAAAAAATAGCTGAAAATGAGAAAGATTACAACCATAATAGGATTTTTCACACTATTTGCAGGCAGCATCTCTGCCCAAAACATTAACCCCAATGTTGAGGTGAAAAGAGATTATGAAAACAGGTTGCCTGTAATACATAAATCCAAACTCAGCACAGATTTCAACGACAGTCTTAATAATTTTGCCTTAAATTTCAACTATATGGTTTTTGACAAGTCATATAAGGATCTGTATGAGTTTGCCCCAACAACATCTGCCAAAATCGAGAGGCCCGATAATCCGCACAATTATACACTGTATGCGAGGGGCGGAGTTGCATTTCCGCTGTCACCGGATATTTTTGTGGCATATTCACCCAAATTACAGGGAATCAGAAGCGGGAGCAACTTTTTATCTTCATCTAATCTTATGATTTACGCATCTCATAAATCGTTCTGGGGAGATGCACCGCTACAAGGGATAGATTATGGGACGGAATATAAGACAAATGACAACGCCGGTGGAAAATACCTCACGGAAAAACTTTCCAAAAAGGTTGGTGCTCACGATTCAAGAACAGAAGCTGGCGTAATTGTAGGCCATTATTGGAATACAGGCAGACTTGGTGCTTCACTTGTATACACCAACGGATACAACTCGTTTTACGGTAAAAATGTCTATTTGGAAGCGGAAGAATACAAAGGGAGCTATTCAGACGTAAATTCTCACAACTTTAATAAGATTGTTGCGAATTTCAATATAAATTCATTAGATGCCAATAAAGAGGTAAGAGGATTCAACTACAAGGCGAATGTAGATTATAACTATTTAGGAGACAATTCACTTGAAAAGCTTAAGTCTCATTATATTGCGGCAAAAGCGGAGATTGGCCCAACATTTGGCAAATACTCAAAGTTTTTAGTAAAACTATCTCTGAGAAATGCCAATACATCTATATTAGATGAAAAAAGCAACTATGGTCTGATAGAAGCAACTCCAACATATAATTTGAAGCATGGCAACTGGCAGCTGTCTCTTGGAGGAACAGTAAGCCTTAAATATACAGATGCAGCCGCAGGGAAGCACCATACAATGATTATTGGTATGGCAAAGGCGCAATACCAACTTATTAATAATGTACTGGCAGTATACGCAGTTGCAGACGGTGGCAATAATCTTAACAACTACAGTTCATTGTTGGAACAGAATCCATGGCTCTCTCCATTTGCAGACTGCATGATAAGTTCGGTCCCGGTTAGAGTTACCGGTGGTATTACAGGAAACATAAGCGGTATTGTAGATTACGATTTGAGTACAGGATACGCAAAGGAGAAGGGGCTTCCGCAATTTATAAACTCATTTGAAAACCCTGCCGCATTCAATATCCTCTACAGCAATGCAGAGAAGATATTTTTCAAGGCTGCAATAGGTGTCTCCACAAAAGACTTTACAGGAAACCTTAAAATGCAGTATAACAGGTATAACGGTTACAAGCCTTACAACTATGCACCTTTTGAGGCAAAGTTCTATGGCGAATACAATTATATGCAGAGGGTATTTGTTGGTCTCAACATTTACGGAAGAAACAGAGCCATTACGAATTTTGTAAAAGGTTACAGGATGGTAACCGAGAGCGACCACGAGGCAATCATAACAAGACCTGAGTATCTTTACGACAAAGACTCTTATCTGAAAGGTTTTGTAAATATAGGTATCACAGGAAGATATGTAATAAATGATATGCTGTCTGTCTATGCAGAGATAGATAATCTTCTTGGACAACGCCCAAGTTTCTTTCAGCAGTACTACCAAAAAGGGATAAGCATTGGCGGAGGTGTTATAGTAAAGCTGTAAAAGAGTTGGAGGGGATTGCAGAATAGGCGGATCAGGTTAAAAATGGCTTTGTTTCTTTTGATAGAAAATGTTACCTTTGTGAGTTATAAAACTTAGCATACAATGAGTGAAATAGAGAATGAAAAGGTAGCCGCAAACAACAGTTATTCGGCAGACAGTATTCAAGTGTTAGAGGGGTTGGAAGCAGTAAGGAAGCGTCCCTCCATGTATATTGGGGATGTGGGGAGCAGAGGTTTGCACCACCTTGTATATGAGGTTGTAGATAACTCTATTGATGAGGCACTTGCAGGTTATTGTACAGATATTGAAGTTACCATAAATAAGGATAATTCAATTACGGTAAGGGATAACGGACGTGGCATTCCAACCGGAATACATGAGAAGGAGGGAAAAAGCGCCCTTGAAGTTGTACTTACGGTTCTCCATGCCGGCGGAAAATTCAGCAAAGACAGTTATAAGGTTTCCGGAGGTTTGCACGGTGTTGGCGTATCATGCGTGAACGCCCTGTCTTCACACCTTACAGCAGAGATTCACAGAGAGGGCAAGATCTTTAAACAGGAGTATGAAAGGGGTGTTCCGCTCTACCCTGTAAAGGTTGTAGGTGAGGCATCCGACACCGGAACAATCATAACCTTTAAACCGGATCCCGAAATCTTTACCCAAGGTACAGAGTATTCGTACGATATTCTTGCTACACGTTTAAGAGAGCTTGCATACCTCAACAAAAATGTAAAACTGATAATACGCGATACAAGAGAGGTGGAGACAGATGAGGAGGGTAAAACTGTAGAGGTTGTAAAGGAGGAGACATTCCACTCCGAGCTTGGCCTAAGGGAGTTTGTGGAGTACTTGGACGGGACAAGGGAGAAACTTACAGAAAAACCAATCTATCTTGAGACAGACAAGGGCGGTATTCCTGTTGAGATTGCCATGCAGTACAACACAGGATTCAACGAGAACATACATTCGTATGTAAACAATATCAACACTGTTGAGGGAGGTACTCACTTGAGCGGATTCAGAAGGGGACTTACAACAACCCTAAAGAACTATGCAGACAAAAACGGAATGCTATCAAAACTTAAGTTTGATATAGATGCATCGGACTTTAGAGAGGGACTTACAGCTGTTATCTCTGTAAAGGTTGCAGAGCCCCAGTTTGAGGGACAGACCAAAACAAAACTTGGAAACAGTGAAGTGATGGCTGCGGTAAGCCAGGCTACATCCTCAGCTCTTGAAAACTACTTAGAAGAAAATCCAAAGGATGCCAAAGCCATCATTGATAAAGTTATACTTGCAGCTACAGCGCGTCATGCCGCAAGAAAAGCAAGAGAGTTAGTACAGAGAAAGACGGTTATGTCGGGAAGCGGATTACCCGGCAAACTTGCAGATTGCTCAGACAGAGACCCTGCAAAGTGCGAGATCTTTCTTGTTGAGGGAGACTCTGCAGGCGGAACAGCAAAAACAGGGCGAGACAGGACATTCCAGGCCATCCTTCCGCTAAGGGGTAAAATCCTCAATGTGGAGAAGGCGATGGAGCATAAGATATTCGAGAGCGAACAGATTAGGAACATCTACACAGCTCTTGGAGTTACAGTTGGAACGGAAGAGGATAGTAAAGCTCTTAATCTTAGCAAATTAAGATACCACAAAGTTATCATTATGACAGATGCCGATGTGGATGGAAGCCACATTACAACGCTTATACTAACCTTCTTCTTCAGACACATGGTAGACCTTATAAAGGAGGGGCACGTATACTGCGCAACTCCGCCTCTATATCTAATTAAGAAGGGCAAGAGCGAACAGTACTGCTGGACAGACGAGGAGCGCAAGCAGATAGTTGAGCAGCTTGGAGGCGGAAGTGACAAGGGTATACACATCCAGCGTTACAAAGGTCTTGGTGAGATGAATGCCGAGCAGCTTTGGGAAACGACCATGTCTCCTGAGCACAGGCTGTTAAGACAGGTAACCATAGAGAATGCAGCAGAGGCAGACAGGATATTCTCTATGCTCATGGGAGATGATGTTCCACCAAGGAGGGAGTTTATTGAGGCACATGCAAGATATGCTAACATAGATGCATAATATGCTTCCCGACAATTTTTCCACATTTTTCCAACAGACAGAAAAAGAAACTAATTAAATACTATTATATATTATGGATATATTTGAAAGAATTAAATTGGACGAGGGCGGTCCGCTTGGACAATACAGAAAAAAGGCTCATGGCTATTTTATGTTTCCAAAACTTGAGGGGGAGATAGCTCCTTACATGACGTTTCACGGACAGAAGGTTCTCGCCTGGACTTTCAACAATTATCTTGGACTTGCCAACGATCCAGAGGTAAGAAAGGTTGATGCCGAGGCTGCTGCAAAATGGGGTCTTGCCTACCCTATGGGTGCACGTATGATGAGCGGTCATACCTCATTGCACGAGCAGTTGGAGAGAGAGTTAGCAGAGTTTGAGAAAAAAGAGGATGCCTATCTGTTCAACTTTGGCTACCAAGGTATGATCTCAACCATAGATGCTCTTGTAACAAGACATGATGTTATCGTATATGATTCAGAGGCACACGCTTGTATAATGGATGGTGTACGTCTGCACATGGGAAGAAGAATTGTTTATCCTCACAATGACCTTGAGCGTTGCGAAAAGGCATTGCAGAGAGCAACAAAGATTACCGAAGAGACAGGTGGCGGAATTCTTCTCATTACAGAGGGTGTTTACGGTATGACAGGAGGTCTCGGACGCTTGGATCTTATTGTCAAACTTAAAGAGAAATACAACTTTAGAATACTTATTGATGATGCTCACGGTTTTGGCGTAATGGGTCCTAACGGAAGAGGAACATCTGAGCATTACGATGTAATGGATAAGGTAGATCTTTACTTTGGAGCTTTCGCAAAATCCATGGCTGCCATAGGTGGTTTCGTTTCCGGTCCTAAAGAGATTATCAACTACTTAAGATATAACCTCAGGTCTCAGATATACGCTAAATCTCTTCCAATGGCTTTTGTTGAAGGTTGCCTTAAGAGATTGGATATGATAAGAAAGGGTGATGACAGACGTAAGAAACTGTTTACCATTACAAGAGCTCTTCAGGATGGTCTTAGAAAGAGAGGCTTTGATATTGGTGTTGCAGAGGCATGTATCACACCTGTATTCTTAAAGGGAAGTCTTGCAGAGGCAACAAATATCCTTGTTGATCTAAGAGAGACATATAAGATCTTCTGTTCAGTTGTTGTATATCCTGTTGTTCCTAAGGGTGTTATAATGTACAGGCTTATTCCTACTGCAATGCACGAGATGGAGCATGTTGAGTACACACTCAATGCTTTTGAGGAGATTAGGAAGAAACTTGAGGCGGGGGTTTATGCCGGATCTACAGAGATTCAGGACAAAGCGATCTACTAAAGGCGTTAGCTTTAGCTGTCTACCTAGATTTAGGATAACGCTATATTTAATGTTGTCAAATAAAAAAGCAATTTTATTTAACAACATACTGTTTTGAATTAAAATATGGTGGCCAAAATTAACTGGTCACCATATTTTTTATCTTAGGTCTGTTACGTCTATACTAGGGTAATCTTTCTTGTTGAAAACAAAGTCAGATCCGCTCAGATTGGCCTTGGCATACTTTGCAATCCTAACCACAATCTCCTTTGGTTGCCCGGACTTGAATCCGGAAATCTTAATCTCTGCCGGCACTTTTGGATTACCACCCGGTGCTGTTCCTTTAAAGGAGAACTTTAGCTCTCCTTGCGGATTGGAAAGGAGAACAAAGGGGTTGGCAAAATCGTTTTGAGCGGCTGAACTCTCATCCAACAATGATACAACAGCCTCTTGCGTGTCTAAATTTATTATCCAAAGCGATTTGCCGTCTGATATAAGTTTCAATCCATCCTCTGTTAATATATTATAACTTTTTCCAAGTAGTTTTGCCGTTCCGGTTGCCTCAAATGAAAAATTTTGGTTATCATTCCCTGTAACAGAGCAGGAAAAATCCACCTCCGAGCCTGCCATAAGCTCTTTTGCAACGACTTTAACATCTTGAGCATCCATTCTGCAAACAGATGCCATTAGAAAGATGGCACAAAGAACAACAATCCTATTCATATCGTTTAACCTCCATATATATCTCTTATAGATGAGAGCCTTAAATCCAATTCAGAGAGATCTGCCACCAAGACTTGTCTTGCCTTGCTTCCCTCGAACGGGCCGACAATGCCGGCAACCTCAAGCTGGTCCATAATACGCCCTGACCTGTTGTAACCAAGATTCATCTTGCGCTGGATAAGAGATGTTGACCCCTGCTGATGCATTACTACCAACTTGGCCGCATCCTCAAATAGAGGATCCCTTCTGTTAAGGTCTACCTCTCCTACTCCACCGCCATCCTCTTTCTCTTCGCCGGTATACTCAGGGAGATAGAACGGTGATGAATAGCCCGGTTGTGATGCAATTGAATCTACAATTCTCTCAACCTCCTTAGTATCTATAAAGGCACACTGTACACGCGTAAGATCTCCACCTGTTGATATAAGCATATCTCCGCGACCTATGAGCTGATTGGCCCCTGTCTCATCCAAAATGGTTCTGGAATCGATACTTGAACGAACCATAAATGCAATACGAGCCGGGAAGTTGGCCTTAATATTACCTGTAATTACAGATGTTGTAGGTCGTTGCGTTGCAATGACCAAATGAATGCCAATAGCACGAGCCAATTGCGCCAAACGAGCAATAGGCTCCTCTATCTCCTTGCCTGCTGTCATAAGCAGATCTGCAAACTCATCTATCACAACAACTATGTACGGCATAAACTTATGCCCCTTAAGCGGGTTAAGCCTTCGTTGCAGGAATTTTTCGTTATACTCCTTAACATTTCTTACATGAGCCATCTTAAGAAGGTCGTAACGCGAGTCCATCTCTATACAGAGAGATTTAAGAGTATATATAACCTTCTGAGTATCTGTAATGACAGGCTCATCTGCGTCTGGAAGCTGGGCTAAAAAGTGTTTCTCTAATTTTGAATATAGAGACAACTCCACCTTCTTTGGATCCACAAGTACAAGTTTCAATTCACTCGGGTGCTTTCTGTAAAGCAGAGAGGCCAGTATTGCATTAAGCCCCACAGATTTTCCCTGTCCTGTTGCTCCGGCAACAAGTAGGTGAGGCATCTTTGCCAAATCAAAATGCATTACCTCGTTGGTAATGGTCTTTCCCAATGCAACAGGCAGATCATATTCGGCTGCCTTGAATTTTGCATCATCTAAAACGGAAAGCATAGAAACTGTACTTGGCCTTTCGTTGGCAACCTCTATTCCTATGGCATTTGTCCCTTTAAGCGTTACAACACGCACACCTTTGGCTGCAAGCGACAACTGAATATCCTCCTCCAATCTCTTAATCTGGGCAACTCTAACACCGGGAGCCGGAACTATCTCATAGAGGGTTACTGTAGGTCCTATTCTGGCAGAGATTTTTGAAACACCAATCTTGTAGTTTGAAAGTGTTTTTACAATCTGACGATTATTCTTCTCCAACTCCTCTGGTGATACCTCATACCATTTGTCTCTGTATGATTCCAAGAGTGAGAGTGATGGTGCCTGATAGTTAGGAAGTTCGAGTCTTGGATCAAAAAGTGTCCGGAGCTGCTCATGGGTATATGCATCCTCAAAGTTTTCCTCATCGCCATTTGTGCTCAGGCCAACATCCTCTTCCTCTTTCAATTGGGGATCTAACAACTCTTCGTCTGTAATATCTTCTGCGGTAGTATTTTCTGCAGGGATAGGTTCCGGCGCAGACAGCACCTCCAATTTAGGGATATTATCATTATCCACTTCACCTTCGCCGACAGGCTCTCTATACTGTTCAAAACCTAATGCCTCAGACTGTTCAAAATCATGCCCCTCCTGCCCTGCAAATATATTCTCTTCCGAATTGTACAGAGTGGCGGATTCTGTCCCTGTTACAACATCCATAACCGGCTCACCCGCGTCATGCTCTGCACTCTCTGTCTGTGCAGATTCACTAAGTGCAGATTCATTGAGTGCCGGCTCTGCACTCTCTTGCTGCATCTCTTTTTTTCTCTTCTCCTTTTTTGGTCTTTGGGCCGTTACACGCTCCACCCAATTGTTAAAGCGCGCTACTATCCTGTTATCCACAAATATAAGCCATATTACAATAAGGAGCAAAAGAAGTCCGCCGGTGCCAAACGCACCAAACATTGAGTTTGCCCATTTGATAACATAATACCCGTACGCCCCGCCTGCTCCGCCATAGAACAGGGTAAGAGGAATCAATGAAAAAATATACGAGAATGTAAGCGACAGTATTATACAGCCGAATAGTGACAAAAAGGTAAATCTTAGCAGTTTTATCTTTTTAATTTTCAGACAAAATGCCGAAAGTCCAAGGAAAAAGAACGGAATGATAAGTGCACCTAGCCCGAATATCTTGTCAACCAAGAGATGGGCAAGAGCAAGACCAAGCTTTCCGCCCTTGTTTGCAACCTCAACATCTGTTGTAAGGTAGTTGTTAGACGATATTACACTTTGATCCGATATCCATGAATGCAGATACGAAATAAGCGATATAGTGGTAACAGCCGCTATAACAAAAGAGAGAAGCCCGCAAACAAGATATATACTGTCTTTCCGCTTTGGTGCCGCAATCTCGGCTTTCTCTATCTGCCTCTTCTGTTTAGCATCCTCATTATCTGCCTTTTTACCGGATTTATCCTTTTTAGCCATTGTTGTAAGGTTATAAACTATTTATTGTTATTTCTCTGTTTCCACTTCTTTTGGTTACTACTGTTTCCTTTCCCTTTGTTTGACCGGAAGTTACTGCTTCTCATCTGTGTACCTGTGCTTTGTGCTACATTTCTCTGATATGTGCTACCCTCATTCATTCCCATTCCAATATGTATCTCCTCCGGAACCTTTATCCTGCCGTCTGACAGCTTGTATATATCATTGAAAATGGTCTCCTCAGATACAGAGTCTTTGTTCCAGATGAGGTATTGCTGCTTCATGTAAGAGGCCAAGGTCTTTATCATTGCTGTTTTAAGCTCATCATCCTCTCTCTCTGCAATAACATTTATCATATTCTGAATATTGCGTCCATAGCATACCATTTTTATGGGGTCCTTCTCAAGTGGAATAGGATTTGGCTTTGTGCTAAGTGTCTCTCTTGTGGGGGTTGGATATGGTGAATCTATATCTATTTTAAAGTCAGATATAATCTGAACATGATCCCACAACTTGTGTTTAAAATCGTTAAGGTCTCTCAATTGTGGATTGAGTGTGCCCATTACCTGCACTACGGCTTGGATCTGCTCGTTACGTTTTTCTTTGTCGGGAATATTCTTAACATAATTAATCATATCCTGAACATGCCTGCCATACTCCGGCATAAGCAATTTTTCTCTTTGTGTATTATAATCCATATTAAATATTTTTTCGCTTTATTAAGCTGCAAAAATACAAAAACTATAGGAAATAGACCATGCAGATAGTAAAAAAGAGGATGACTAAAATAAAAGTCACCCTCTAAGCGTAGAAATTATTTTCGGACAATTTTTAGTTATTCAGCTTACGAAGCTCCTCTATGGCTATCTCCTTTGGCTCAACGGTAACATTCTCTTTAATGAATGCTATTGCCCTATCCTCCTCTGCCTTCTCTATGATTCTTCTGTTCTGCTTCTCATCTGCAAGAAGTTTCTCTGCATACTGAGCCAAATGCTCCTCAGGAACATTGTTTATGCCATACATTGCAAACTGGTATCTTGCAATATTGGTTGCAACCTTAAGGACATCCTCTTTGGTAACTGTAAGGTTGTTACCTTTAAGGATAGCGCCACGAATCAACTGCCATCTAAAATCTTTAAGGAAGAGGTCAAACTCCTTCTCTATCTCCTCCATTGTCACCTTACCCTCGTTCACAACATGAAGCCATCTCTTCATAAACGCCTCAGGTACAGGAATATTAACTTTGTTAAGGAAATACTCTCTTGCATCAAGCATAAAGCGGTACTCGCTCTCCTGTGCATACTCCTCCTCAATTCTCTCAACTAACTTTGCCTTGAACTCATCTGCAGAGTTAACAACGCCCTCTCCAAACATCTTGTTGTAAAGCTCCTGATTCTCCTCTGCATCTACAAAGGTCTTGATCTCCTTAATGGTAAGAGTCCAAAGAGGTTCTATGGTTGCAAGCTCCTCTTTCTTTACCTTTAGCAAAGATGCCCTGTCTGCCTCATTGGTAAAGACATCATTTACATTTATTTCAAAAGAATCGCCGGCCATCTTGCCAAGGAAGATCTTTTTGTTATCATCAGACATCTGCTTAAGGGTAATATATGTGCCCTCAACCTTTGTCTCACCCTGTACAAGGTCTGCAACTATAAAATCTTCATCCTTTACAGCATCTGTATCCTCCAATTTACCATACTGTTTAAGAATATTGGATTTAGCAGCATCTATATCCGCATCTGCAACGGTTGGGTTGTAGTAGACAATCTTGTCATCCTTTGAGATTTCAACTTTAACCTGTGGAGCAAGGGCTACATCGAATACAAACTCGTATACCGTATCGTTATCCCAATCTATCTTCTTCTGAAGCTCGTCATTAGGGAGAGGCTCTCCTAAAACGTTAAGTTTATTCTCCTGAATATAATTATTAAGCTGCTCTGCAATAAGATCGTTTACGGCATCTATCAAAGCAGACATTCCATGCATCTTCTCAATTAGAGACATAGGTGCCATACCCTTACGAAAACCCTTGATCTCTGCTGTCCTTCTATAATTATTCAAAGCTTTTTTACGTTTCTCCAACGCATCTGCCTTCTCAATGGTAACGTTTAATCTAAAAGTCAAATCGTCAACCGGTAGTTTTTCAACTTTCATTATCTATAAATTTAAAATATATTACTCATCTCAACTGCCAAAACCGCATAGCAGGCTTTAGCTGCAACAAAGCGCGCAAAGGTACACAAAATCCCCATTAAATCCAATAAGAAAAAATCTTCTTCCCTACAAACAATCTTAAAAAAGGGAGAGAGTGATTTGTCTGGAATAAACAGCTACTACTTGCAAACCATAATATCTAGAATCATTCTGTCTGTCTTCTGCATACCTACAGAGCCAATCTCGCCAAGGTTCTTAATGGTTTTCTCTATGTCGTCCTCAATGATACCGTCGTGAGATGAGATACAGATACCGTCCAATGCCAAAGTCGCAGACTGGATTGATGATGAGACACCGGATGCAACTTTAAGGGCACAACCAACCTTTGCACCGTCACATACCATTCCGGTTATGTTTCCAATCATATTCTTTATTGCAGAGCAGATCTGCTCATATCCGCCGCCGCAAAGATAAACTATACCGCATGAAGAGCCGGTGGAGGCTATAACGCATCCGCAAAGGGCTGAGAGCTTGCCAAGATATCCCTTGATATGAATAGCTGTAAGGTGGCTTATGCACAATGCTCTTGCAAGTTTTTCGTCTGAAACCTCCTTGCCATCTATCTTCATCTTTTCAGCCACTGCAATCACAGGCACCGTTACTGTTATTCCCTGGTTACCACTACCCGAATTACTCATTGCAGGAAGTGTACATCCGGCCATACGGGCATCAGATGCCGCTGCAGTATAGGCCATTGCATGATTAAGGAGTGAGTCTCCAAAGATATCCTTTTTGGTTTTGTCTGCTATCGTCCTTCCAACCCTCAATCCATAGTTTTTACTCAACCCTTCCATTGCAAGGGCTTTGTTCAGAGTTGCGGAATCCAAAATGAATTTTATGTCGTTGTACGGAGCCTCTGTTGCAAACCTGTATATCTCTTTAACGGTAAGATGGTAGTCTAAGGTAGTCTTTTCGTGAGGCCCTTCTCCCGTATCTGAATTTACGTATACGCTTCCCGACAAAACAGATTTTTCCACACCGTCTACAATAACAGAAACTATGCTGTCGTGGTTATCCTTTATTGTGGTTGAAGCTGTGTGCTCTGTGCCGTTTTCATCTGTTCCCCTTACATTTGCCTTTATGTAAAGTTTTATTGGAGTGTCTGCCAAAAGGATCTTAACCACCTTCTTGTCTGTAAGCTCTTTTGCTGCAGCTATGCTTGCATCATTAAGGTCCTTTAATACCTCAAGCCCGTAACAGGATTTGCCACATGTTGCACCAAGGGCAGATGCAATATGCAATCCTATCATACCGGTCCCCGGAATACCTACTCCCATTCCGTTCTTCAATATGTTTGCACTCACTTCAACCTCTATTGAGGTAAATTTAGCTTTCAAAGCGGCAATCTCCTCACAAGAACGCGCCACAGCAAGGGCTACAGCTACCGGTTCTGTACACCCAAGCGCAGGCTTCACCTCCTTATGAATAAGCTCTATGATCTCCGCAACTCTGTTTTTGTCCATTGTTCTATTTAATATTTTTTAATTAGTTTTCTGTCTGTATAAATACACCGTCCCTCCAAGGCTCTACATAAATTAATAACACACAAAGCCTTGTTACCCTAACATTTTTTGTCAAAAGTAGCACTTTTTATTTAAATGAATATGTAAAATTGACATTTGGCGTTAAATGTACCAGAATGATTCGATTTTTATCAAAAAAATAGGATAGTAACCAAAACAGAAAGGGATGACCACATCACTGCAATCATCCCTAAAGTATGAAAAATTATTTGTCGGGAAGCAAAGACAGATTACTTTTCAAAGAATCTGAATACCTCCTTAAACATTGCCTCAATCTGCAAAGCGTCATCCAAAGACTCTACAGGGAAACCAAGCACAACCCCCTTGCTGTTGTTTGTCTCATTCATAAAGGCAATACCTGCAGAAATATTGTTCTCTGCATAGCGGAAAATGGTAAATGCTCCCGCTCCAACCGGCACTATGGCATCAGCAGTTTCTACCGCATATTTTACAGGATTCATCGCTGTCACAAAGTTATATTTGCCTGTAAATCCGTATGGGTTGGCAACACTCTTAACCTTTCCGTCTGTAGATGCATAATGTGTCATAAATCTGTATTTGAGAACATCTGTTGCAAATTTCTTATCTTGCTCTGTTACATCTACATTGTCAAAGAGATCTCTGCCAACATTTGCTCCCGATATTATGACAGAACCATTCTTTACATTGTTAAGGTAGTCTGTTATTGCATTTTGCAAAGCCATAGGGAACACTGCATATTTGGCCGGCATTGCACCACGCCCCATTTTGGTTTTTGCCTGCTTGCCCATTATAAAATCGACATACCTGTAATTGTTCAATGATGTTTTTCTCGCCATAACAGAACCGGCAGATGCAGATACAAAATCGTATCCCATTGCAAGCAGAGCTGCACCGTGAACTGCAGGATAATCAAAACTGTTGCCGGCAATCACCTTATCCTCATAGTTTGCAAATGAAGCACCAAAACCTGGAGCATCGTCGTCCATCCAAGGTATCTCCCTGCGGAACTCATGCTGAGCCCCAATGAAGGAGTAGTCGTTAAGATAAGGCACTCCGGCATCCAACATGTTGTTGAACCCGGCAACCGTTTCATCATCTGATTTGAATGATGCAGGTGCAGATACTCTATCAAAACCGTTTATAATCAATACTGTACCCTTTGGTGCCGTTGCTTTTCCAACAGAGAGGATCTCACTTGGGAAACTTGCACCACCATCATTAACTGCAACCACCTTATAGCTTGTAACAACACCTGTCTCTATTGCAGTTGTATAGGTTGAATCGTTTACTACAACACCATTGTCGAAATCGCCATCTGCAACCCTTGTATAAACTACATATCTCTTAGGTGTGGCTGTAGGTTCCAACGGATCGTTTACAGGTGACCATGTAAGGACAACCTTACCATCTTTTAACTCTGCCCCAAAATTCTTTACAGGAAGCGGCTGGATTGTATACTGCCTGTTATTCTGCAGACTGAAGAATTTAACCATTCCCTTGTAGATTGCACGGCTTACCGTAAATCTGAACTCGGGATCTAAGCCATACCGCATATCTGCAAGATTCTGATGTGAAAGAAGTTCCAGTAGCATAGATGGTACCTCGGGGATTCTAGATTCTGCGTATGATCTGTCCCAAAGTCCTCTGCGGCTCCAGTTTGGTTCGTGCAACGCTCTAACATCATTGACTATCTGCGTTTGCACAAGATCTGCCAACTCCCTGTTTGCCATACGGGACAATCCTGTAGAGAACTTATCGTTGTCATTTGAAAACCTTGTATAGATAGACAGGGTTCCCACAATAGAGTCGTTATCAAATGTTCCTGCATCTGAATGGAAAGCAAACGAGAGGTCTACAGGGATATTAAGTCCTGTATGACGGCTGTTTCTCGATGATCCTCCCGATATTGCATTAACCCATTTACCACGGCTCATATAATCATCATTGTAGTCGTTAAGATTCTTTGAGTATGAATATACAGTATCTGCAAAGCCGGCCCACTGCAACCAGTATCTTGCCCCCTCTCTTATCCTTGGATAGCCGCTTGTCTCCTCCTCTACAGTGTATGCTATCTTTGCTTGCTGTTGCTCCTTAGTCTCAGAGCTTTTCACATTCTCAACATATCCTTCATCTGCAGGTTTGCGGGCCATATTGCCCATTCCTCCGCCAAACTTAACTGCATCTGCTGTAATTACAGTATTTGACGAGTTGGTAAGGTTAGAAAGGTAAACACCCTCTGTATTGCTCCCTTTTGAGAATTTGAATGTGCCAAGATAGATCCATGTTCCTCCTCCCATCTTTTGGTTTACCTTAAACTTGGTTTCACCACCTGCGTGTTTTACAGTATAATAAACATCCGATGCACTGTTTGGAAGTGTCTTATATGAAACATATACGGCATAGCTTCCGCCATCTTTGGTCATTGGCAACCACGTTGCTGTACTCAAATCTTCATCCTTTGTTGTCTTGGATTTTTTAACACCGTTAATCACTCTGTATGTGCCCATTCTAAACGGATTCTCTCCGTATGAGTATGTTGCTTTGGCATTTGCAAATCCCTCCAAAGTGCCGTCTGCCCAATTCTGTCTGCCATTTGTTTCTGAATATCTACCGCTTCCTTGCAACTCTCCGGCATTGTCAAAAGCATTTGGATCATTGTCAACTATTATCTCTTCCGGTCTGAAATCCCTCTCCCTTGGGAGCATTACAACAGCTCCGGCATTCTCCAACATTGGAACAAGGAAAGGCACTACATAGCTTTGTGTGTATATATCCTCAACTGTCTGGAAAATTCTGGCTCTCTGCCATTCCCATCTCTGCAAAGATTGTTCGTAGTACCATCCGTGGCTCTGCCACATTGCTATATGCTTGTCTTGCAATCCATCTGTTATCTTGTAAGGCTTTGAAATATTCTCAACTAATTTTCCCTCCGCTGCCAGGCTTTTTACCTTGTCTCTCATCCCTGCATTCTTCCTTCCTTTCTGCAGATTCTTAAGTTCTGTAGATTTTACCTTTTTAAGATTTTTTGTACCAAAAAGAGGATTCTCCTTTAAGTCTGCCACAGAGTAATATGCAGACTGTAACTCCTCTATCTTTGAACCGTTGGTATAAAGCTGTAGCTTTTTGCCGCGATATTGCTCCGGAAGATTGTCGTTTGCTATTTTGTAGATCTCTGCAAGATTCTCCCGCCTGAACGAATAGTCTGCAAGATTTCTTATAAAATAGACATTCACAACTTTTCCGTCTGTCTTTACGGAATCTACCGTAATTGGAACCGCTATTGCCGCAGTTGGACTAAGGTAACTTTTTATGGCCTCTGCCATCTTTTCAAAGTCTTCTGATGCGACTTTTGAATACTTGTCGGGAAGCATATTTGCCGAAAAGGCATTAAAAGAAACTGCCATACCCAACATTAAGCCTATAAGCTTTGTATTAGTTTTCTTCATTATATTGGTTTTATAGTATTCTTTGGGGGCAAAGATACGGCTAAATGATGAATATTTGCGTAAATTTATTTTCCAATATTTTAGACGACTTATAGATTTATATATCTATGGAGAGAACTATTTTTGGCAATGATGATCCTATAGGAGAGGCAAGGAAATACGTAGCGGAGTATTCGCCATCATTACTAATATAGAAAGGGAAGCAGAGGAGTTGGAACAGAGGCTGATTGTAACCTTCTCATTCAAATACAGAGAATACCTCAAGTATATAAGAGCGAGACAGATAGAGAGGGCTGAAAAGATTATTGAGCGCGGAGCGGCAGGTAAAATTAGAACTGATACTCAGATTGTTATTAAGCAAGAAATGAAAAAGATAGTAAGTTACACGAAAAAAATTAAAAAAGAGGATTGATGACCTCGTATTACCACAAAGTTCAAAAAATAATCAAGGTCTAAAAATGCCGCTACAGCTATCTGTAGCGGCGTTTTTTGCTTTTTTCCTACCTTTCCAAGTGTCAAAGATTGGAAATGATGAATTTTTGCGTAAATTTGTTTTCCAATATTTTGGACGACTTATAATTTATATATCTATGGAGAGAACTATTTTGGCAAACTTGCCAACCAAGATCGTTGAGCTTAAAAAGCTCTCTGCAATGGCAGGTGGCACTGCCCGCATTTTTTTGAAAAGGGACGACCAAACCGGTAGCGAGTTTGGCGGCAACAAGGTTAGAAAACTTGAGTATCTGCTCACAGATGCACAAAACAGAGGATGCAACCTTCTTATCACATGCGGGGGTATCCAGTCTAACCATTGTAGAGCAACCGTGGCTGTTGCTACTCAAATGGGAATGAAGAGCGCAGTACTTTTAAGAATTTCGGAGCAGCCTCCGGTACGTGGCAACTACTTTTTGGATCTTCTAATGGGAGCTGATGTAAAATTCTGTACCAGAGACGAGTACAGAGACCACAGAAGTGAGATTATGCAAAAGATGGCAGATGAGTATGCTGCACAGGGATACAAACCATACATAATTCCCGAGGGGGCTTCGAATGAGATTGGAACACTCGGTTATTTTAACTGCATGAACGAGATTACTAAACAGGAGAAGGAGCTTGGGATTACCTTTGATACTGTTGTTGTAGCCACAGGCTCGGGCGGAACAGTTGCCGGGCTGCATTTGGCAAATATGGTCAACGGGCTTGATAAACGAGTTATAGGAATGGCGGTATGCGATAATGTTGAGTACTTTACAAATATCGCAGACCATATTTCAAAAGGTGCTTTTGCTCTGCTTCCTAACAAAAAATCTGTTGTTCCTATGGAGGAGTGGCGCGGCAGGATTGAGATAAACGACGGCTATGTTGGAATAGGCTATGCCTTGAGCAGACCGGAGGAGTTGGAGTTCATTAAGACAGTTGCACGCACAGAGGGTGTTGTTTTGGATCCGGTATACACAGGAAAAGCAATGTACGGCGTCTGGAATGAACTTAAAGAGGGCGGTAACCTAAGAGGTAAAGCCAAAAACATTCTGTTTATCCACACAGGCGGCATTTTTGGATTGTTCCCGGTAAGCGAGAAGTTTGAATTCTAAAAGCGGAAAAAGGCAATCCAAACCATTAAGCCATTAGAAAACAGGCGACTCCTATCATAAATGGATTGAATAAAAAGTGCAAATACGTACACAGTAGTTGCCTTTTTATTCAATTCATTAATATTTTACGATTATAGTTTTAATACACTCAGATATATCGCGAGCTTTATCCGTGGCATCCTCCAAACTCTGAACAATATTCTTATACTTGGTAAGTTCTATGCCATCCTTTTCTGTTTCAAAAAGATTGCTCATATAATACTCGTAAAGCTCATCAACCTCATGCTCTATCTCCTTGATTCGCTCACACTTTTGTTTAAGGGCCTTTGAATTCTTGCTTATAGAATCTATATCGTTGATTATCTCGTAAACAATTTTAGCGTCATCCCTAATTGACTCAGCAATATCTAACCATATCTTATCTATGGTTCTCGGGTGATATATGACAGTCTTACGCGCCGTATCGTTTATCATATCCAAGAAAGACTCCATTCGAGAGGTAAGTTGCTGCATATCCACCCTGTCAAACGGTGTAAAACTTGTTGCATAAAGCTCGTTAAAGATTCGCCAGGCAACCTTATCTCCCAAACTCTCCACCTCCTTAACATCTCTTGCAAGATCCTTACGTTTATCTATAGATGGTTCTTGCATAATATCAACCAAAAGAGAGGCTGCCCTCTGAATATCCTGAGCCTGCTCTCTAAAAAGAGGGTAAAACTTATTATTTCTGCACCCCAAAAGGCGCAAGAAAAATCCGAATTTCATACTTTCAAATTTTTAATTTAAAAATAATATCCGCCATCTTTTTAGCCACCCCAATTTGCCTTCCACAATAAAAAGATGGACTTAGTAATCTTAAAAAAAAAACTTGGTAATATTTAATTGTCTTTTCGGTCTATATGTCTTTTCTCAAAAATACTGCTAAATCTTTACCAACTTATTTTTAAACGCTTACTTAAACATTTATACGAATAAATGTTTCAAATATAAATCATTTATAATTTCCGCCTAATAAAAACAACAAAATATTACCAAGGCAGAGTCAAAAAGCAAGTGCAACATTACAATAAAAATTTAAAAAACTCATCC
>ENA-OOYV01000193-OOYV01000193.1-human-gut-metagenome-genome-assembly--contig:-NODE-193-length-48273-cov-5.014725_pt1 | contig 48273 bp, 42 predicted proteins | sample MGYA00241704_ERZ501380 | MGnify/ENA primary metagenome ERZ501380 (study PRJEB25962, sample SAMEA2042984) | human gut metagenome | biome: human gut; feature: human-associated habitat; material: faeces...
TTGATTGGCATGGAGAGAAAAACTGTTTTTGATTATGTTTATAGTTTAACGCCAAAGCCAACGCTAGCGCCTACGTAATGAATTCATCAAACCACAGCAGGCATCCTCTAAGATATCCAGCACATTTTCAAATCCCGATGCTCCTCCGTAGTATGGATCGGGAACAGTTGTTGCAACCTTGTTTGTCATATACTCTGTCATCTTGTGAATTTTGGATTTTTCCTCATTATCTGATGCCATTCTGTTAAGTCGTCTTATATTGTCATCATCCATCCCTATAATTAGGTCGAACTTCCTAAAATCGTCTGTTTTTATCGGGCGAGAGAGGTGTGTCAAATCGTATCCTCTTCTCGCAGCATGTACTCTCATTCTACTGTCGGGAAGCTCACCTTCATGATACGAGATGAGACCTGCCGAATCTATTACAAAATTCTTTTCTAATCCCTCCTCCTTAACTAATTTACGCATTATACCTTCTGCAGCAGAAGATCTGCAAATATTGCCTAAGCATACAAAGAGTATTTTATATTGCCCTTCCATTTTATTTATGTTTCTTATTGTATGTGTAAAGCTGATACGAGTTGACAATGTTATGCCAGATACTGTAAAATCCGCCAACTACAGATGTTATAGGAGAGAAAAAAGTATAACCAATCCATATTGCCAGAACTGTATTTTTCTGCCCTAAAGATTGCCCTGAGGTCATTTTGTCATTATATGCAGCACCAATTTTTCTTCCAAGATAAAACTGTAAAAGACAACTTATCAATGAGATTGCAACAAGCCATAGCTGAGTAGAGACTGCTACATTGCTGTGCACTATGTATCTTGTTGTTACCGCTGTAGCAAGAGCAAGTGCAATCGTCCATAGATAAAATGATACCTCTTGAAAATGAGATAATGTAAAGTGTAACCTTGGAGACAGCCATCTAATAAGAAAAGCTGCAATAAGGGGAAGCAATAGTAGAGGAAATACCTTTCCTAGAATTAACATTGAGGCGTTCCACATAGTCATGGATGAGTTTGGATGAACAAATGGAACCACAGCCGGTATCAGCAATGCTACAACCAAATTGATGAGTATTGTGTATGTAGTAATATGGGAGGCGTTTCCTCCAAGTTTTTTAGTAATAACAGCTCCTGCTGTGGCGGTTGGGCAGATAAAACAGAGCATTGCCCCCTCAACAAGCACGCGAGCATCGCTTTGTGGCATAAGAACCGCTACTACTGCCAATGTTAGGAACATCCCTGCCTGGAAGAGCAACAGCCACCAATGGTATCTGCAAAGTCTTAAGTGCTTTGGGTTTACTCTGCAGAATGTAAGAAACAGCATGGAAAAAATAAGCATAGGTTGTATTATGCTTATAGCATCATTTGCAAATGCATGGGTGGAATCTAAAAAAGGGATATTTACATATATGAAATATCCAAAAATTCCGGCAAGAATAGAGAAGATAAGTATCCAGTCTTTAATGAATTTAATCAACTTCATAGCGAAAAATTTGCATGCAAAGATATTAAGTAATCTTAAAAAAATAACTTGGTAATCTTTAATTGTCTTTTCGGTCTATATTTCTCTCAAAAATACTGCTAAATCTTTACCAACTTATTTTTTAACGCTTACTAAACTACATTGTATTATTTTATTTTTTATATTTTTGTGCGTTATTTGTTATTAACTAAAATCATACGTATGAAAATTAAAAAGATATTGGCTATGGCCCTATTAACTTTTGGCTGCCTTACAACCAGTAATGAGATTTACGCAAATGGGACAGACCAAAACCAAAATCAAAACGAAAAGGTTTACAGTACATTTGTTTTGGATTCCATTACTCCCGACAAAACAAGGATAGTAGAGTATGTTCCGGATAAAAGAGTTTGTGCTAAATTGTTTCATATTGAGATAGATAAACATAATGTGATAAAAAAAGTTGTCTATACCGGAGGTTGTAGAGGTAATGGAAGTGGGGTTAGCACCCTTTTAGAAGGGCTAAAGGTTAAAGATGCAATCAAAAAGTTGGAGGGAATACCTTGCGGTAAAAGAGGAACCTCTTGTCCGGACCAGATTGCTCAAGCATTAAAGCAGCTAAAATAAAGTGAATTATCTTCCCGACAATTTATTTTTTGTCGGGAAGATTTTTTTAATCCTTTACCAACAACTGTGGCCGTAAAAGTCTTGTCCTTTCCATGGCTTTTTCTTCCTGCCATTCTGATATTAGTTTTGGGTTGCCGGATAGTAGTACTTGCGGAACTTTCCATCCGTTAAAATCTGCCGGCCTTGTATAAATAGGGGGAGACAGGAGATTGTCTTGAAAGGAGTCTGATAGAGCAGAAGTTTCATCTGTAAGAACCCCTGGAATCAACCTTATAACAGCATCGCATACAACCGCAGCTGCCAGTTCGCCACCGCTAAGAACATAATTACCTATTGAAATCTCTTTTGTAATAAGATGTTCCCTTACCCTATGATCTATCCCCTTGTAGTGGCCGCATAAGATAATAACGTTGTTAAGGCAGGAGAGCCTGTTTGCAGCAGCTTGCGACAAAACCTCGCCATCCGGAGACATATAGATTACCTCATCATAATTTCTCTCTCTCTTCAAATCGTTTATGATATTGAAAATAGGCTCAATCATCATTACCATTCCGGCATCCCCTCCATAGCTGTAATCGTCAACCTGTTTGTAGTTTCCTTTGCCATACTCCCTAAGGTCGTGTACAACTATCTCTGCAAGACCTTTCTCTTTTGCACGTTTCAATATGCTATATGAAAAAGGGCTCTCCAGTAGTTCCGGAACAACGGTTATTATATCAAATCTCATTTTTGAATACTCTTTTGTTAATCTTGGTGCAAAGATAGGAAGCTGTTTTTAATTATCTGATTAAGTAATCAAAAAAAAACTTGGTAATCTTTAATTGTCTTTTAGGTCTATATTTCTTTTCTCAAAAATACTGCTAAATCTTTACCAACTTATTTTTAACGCTTACTAAAAATTATAAAAGGTGTCGTATCAGCCTGCTAACGGGAGTTTAAAGACGTAAAACAGGTATCAAGCGTTAGAAACACACCTCATCTTATTGGTAATAGGCTTTTAAGTGTAAAGAATTTCCTATATTTGCAAGTTGTTAATTTTGGTTAGTTTAAAATCATGAATATGGAAAATAATACTGCTGCTTTAAATGAAGAGTTACAATGCTCTACGGAGCAAATGACAGAACAGAATGATTATTCATCCTTAAAGTTGGGGGATATAGTAGCCCTTTTGGAAAAACTTGTTGAACAGGAGGATCATACGGAACTATACAAGAAAGCAGAGGTTTTGAAATCTATATTCTATAGAACTTTGCATAGAGAGAGACAACAATTATTATGCGATCAGCAAAACGAAAATGTGATGGAAGATGATGCTGCGGAGGTTTCTAATGAAGCCCTTAAACCGTTTGTAGATTTAGAGGAACGCTTCAAGTCTGCTTTCCAAAACTATAAGCGTCTGATGGCTGTTGTTAGAAGGGAACAAGAGGCAGAAAGGGAGGAGAATTACTCAAAAAAGCTACAGATTATTGAGGAGCTTAAGGCTTTGATAGAAAAGACTGAGGATATAAACAAGACTATACCGGAATTCAGAGAGTTGCAAAACAGATGGAAACAGACAGGTGCAGTTCCACAGGAGAAATTGAAGGATCTGTGGGAGACATACCAACTCCACACGGAAAGGTTTTACGACTATATTAAGCTTAACAATGAGTTTAGGGATCTTGATTTTAAAAAGAACTTGGAGGCCAAGACAGCTATTTGTGACAAAGCCGAATTGTTAGACAAGGAACCCAATGTTATTAAGGCATTTAAAGAACTTCATAAACTACATGATGAATGGAAGGAGATAGGTCCTGTTGCAAAAGAGTACAGGGACTCTATCTGGGAGAGGTTTAAAACGTTGTCAACAATAATCAACAAAAAGCATCAGAGCTACTTTGATAATCTTAAAGCGGAACAGAATGCCAATTTTGATGCAAAAAACGCATTATGTGAAAAAGCAGAAGAGTTGGTGGAAATGGCAGCAAACAACCCTTCGGAATTTGCTTCTCTTTCAGATAAGATGGATGAACTTCATGCAGAATGGAAAAAGACAGGATTTGCAGCAAAGAAGGATAATCAGAAATTGTATGATAGGTTTTGTGAAGCGTGCAATAAGTTCTATACAGCAAAAAGGGCTTACTACAACAGTGTAAAAAGTGCAATGGCAGAGAACTTGAAACGAAAATTCGAGCTCTGTGAAGAAGCTGAGGCGTTGATGAACTCCGAAGAGTGGAAAAAGACTGCAGATAAGATAATTCTCTTACAAAAAAAATGGAAAGAGATAGGACCCACAACGAGAAGACGTTCAGATGATGTGTGGAAGAGGTTCCGTAAAGCATGCGACACATTCTTTGAGAGAAGAAGTAGTCATTATGAAGAGGAACGTTTGAAATATGAGGAAAATATTCGGTTGAAAAAAGAGTTGCTTGCAGAGCTGCAGAACTTTGAGATTAAAGACGATAAAACAGAAAATATCTCTGCGATGAGAGCATTTAGAGAGAGGTGGAATGCAATAGGATATGTTCCGTCTAAAGAGAGAGGAAAACTACAGAGTGAATATGACAGATTAGCGGATGCAAAGTTCAACGATATTAGATCTGCAGAGAACAGCAAGGCTCTAAACCGTTTTAAAAAGACCACAACAGATATAAAGAGTTCCGGAAAAGGTAGCAGGAGTCTATGGTATGAGAGGGAGAGATTGGTTGAAAAGTACAGAAAGACAGAACAGAATATTGCTACTTTGGAGAATAACATGGGATTTTTTGCCAAATCAAAAAACGCCGAATCCTATATAAGGGATATAGAGAGGAATATAGCCGTTTTAAGAGAAGAATTGGAGACCATTGAACAGAAAATAAAGATTATAGAAAACCAATTTGAATAAACACAGATTAGATTTAACAGATGAATAAAAACACTATTGCAGGCTTTGTGCTTATAGGACTGATACTTATAGGTTTCAGTTGGTATAACACAAGAGTTTTTGAGAGGCAGCAGAGAGAGCAGTTCGTTGCTGATTCCATTGCTAAAGCAGAAGCTTTGAAAAATGCACCACAGGTAGACTCATCAGCTTTGACTTTGGATAGCATTAACACTACATCGGATTCATTATCTGCTGTTTCAATACCAACTTATAAAGATTCATTGTTGGAGATTGCCAGTGGCAAGGCTCCCGAATTCTTTACATTGGAGAATGATAAGATAGCAGTCACATTTTCAACTAAAGGTGCACAGGCGTATGAGGTCTTGATAAAAGGTTACTACACGTATGACAGCCTCGATCTCTACCTTATGAAGAAGAATGCCAGCAACTTTAATATGGACTTCTTTACAGATCAGCAGATTAATACATCTGATTTCACCTTTACGCCTGTTTCAAAGACAGACTCTACTGTTGTAATGAGGCTCTCTTTTGCTGAGAATGCATATGTAGACTACAGCTATACACTTCCATCCGACAGTTACCTTGTTGACTTTAACGTGAAGATGGTAGGTATGAACAAATATATCTCGAGGAATGTATCTCAACTTGGTATAGAGTGGAATATGGATATCCCAAGATTGGAGAGAGGGTATGACAATGAGAAAAACTATTCTACTTTAGTATATAAGTTCCCAAATGAGAAATCAGTAGAGGACCTTGGTTTAAGAAAAGAGAGTTCAGAGGCTGATATCCCTACAAAGCTGGAGTGGTTTGCATTCCAGCAGCAGTTCTTCTCTGCAATTATGGTTGCTCCGGAATATTTTACATCCGGAAGACTTGTCTATAAAATGTATCCAAAGGAGGATGTTGCCCAAAACCTCATGGCTTGCAAAGCAAGTATGGAGGTCCCATACGATGCAGAAGATGTTACAAATCTCTCATTCAAATTCTACTATGGACCAAACCATTATAAAACTCTCAAAAGTTATAATTATGGATTTGAAAAGATTGTACCGCTTGGAGGTTGGCTTATTGGATGGATAAACAGAGTCTTTATTATCAACTTCTTTGATTATCTCAGCAAATTCATATCAAGTTATGGGTTGATAATACTGCTTATGACCATAGTTATTAAATTGATAATATCTCCGCTTACATTTAAGTCTTATATGTCATCTGCAAAGATGAAGGTGCTTAAACCTGAATTGGAAAAGATAAATGCAAAATATCCAAGAAAAGAGGATGCTTTGAAGAAACAGCAGGAGACCATGGCTCTCTACAAGAAAACAGGAGTAAGCATGTTTGGAGGTTGTCTTCCTATGTTACTTCAGTTCCCTATACTGTTTGCCATGTTTAAATTTTTCCCTGCATCATTTGAGCTAAGACAGCAGGGGTTCTTATGGTGTAAAGATTTGAGCGCATACGATTCAATTTTGGATCTTCCTTTTAATATACCTTTGTACGGAGACCATGTCAGCCTATTTGCTCTATTAATGGGTGTATCAATGTATTTCTATGCAAGGATGTCTTTAGATCAGATGCCATCGGGTTCGCAGATGGCGGGAATGAAGGGGATGCAACTCTACTTTATGCCTATCTTCTTCACAATGATATGTAACAATTTCTCCAGCGGATTGTCGTATTATTACATGCTTTCCAACATCATTACCCTGCTAATGACACTAACAATAAGAAAGTACTTCATAGATGAGAAGAAGCTGTTGGCACAGTTGCAGGCAAAAGCTGCTAACGCAAAGGCAAAACCAAAATCAAAATTCCAGCAAAGATTGGATGAGATGTACAAACAGCAGCAAGCTATGCAACAGCAGCAAAAGAACCCTAAGAGATAATTTACAATGAGTATTTCACAAGAGATAAATAATATAACTAAAGAGCTGCCATCAACATGCAAGTTGGTGGCAGTTTCAAAATTCCACTCTCCGGAGGAGATAATGGAGGCATACAGTTCCGGTCAGAGGCTGTTTGGAGAGAACAGACCTCAGGAGTTGGCAGAAAAGGTAAAAGTATTGCCTGCCGATATAGAGTGGCATTTTATAGGCCATCTACAGTCTAACAAGATAAAGATGGTTGTTCCCCATGCTACGCTAATACATTCAATAGACACTCCAAAGCTCTTCGATGAGGTAAACAGATACTCGGAGAAAGTGGGTAAAGTAAGCAGGTGTCTGCTTGAAGTCTTTATAGCTAAGGAGGAGTCAAAGCATGGTTTTCTTCCCGACGAAGTATCTGCTTTTCTTGAAAAAGTTGCACAAGAGAGGCCTAAGGGTATTGAGATTTGCGGTCTTATGGGGATGGCAACTTTTACGGATGATACCAATGAGATAGAACGCGAATTCAAACTTCTAAAGCAGCTTTTTGATGATATGAGAGACCGTTATGCAGCTTCCTTTCATAGTTTTAATGAGCTTTCTATGGGAATGAGCGAGGATTACCCTATTGCCATAGAAAACGGGAGCACTCTCATACGTGTAGGTACTAAAATATTTGGACCACGAATTTATAAATAAAACCGTTTCTCTCTCCATGTCAATCAACTGCTTATGCCTTCAAGTAGCTTGAAACGGCTAAGTCGTCCCTTTTAGTCTGCTTTGCATCCTAACAGTCCTTCAACAGACACCGTTTCTTATAAGCTGCTTTCGGCAACCGCTCTTCCGTTGATTGACAGGTCGTTCACAACTGTTTCTAATTATTCTCTCTACTCTAAAACCCGCCAACGTCAATGCTTACAAAGGAAGCTCAACATTTGTTTCAAACACAAGAGTAGCCGGGCCGGTAAGCCATACATCTGTAAAGATCTTCTCCTGTTCATTCCACACGGCATCTACAGAAAGTCTGTCGCCAAGTGCCTTAACGTTGCAGTGTAAAACAGCAACACTCTTGTCCTGTTTAAGCATCTGAGGCCTGTTGAACCTCATAAATGTGCATAATGCAGAAGCAGTTATACCTGTACCGCAGGCATATGTCTCCGCCTCTACGCCACGTTCGAATGTCCTTACTGATATCTCATTATTATATAGTGGAACCATCGTACCGCTCAGCTCTGTCTCCTCCGTGCCGTAGCCGCCAAACTCAACAAAATTCACATTTGTCCCCCCCTTAAAATCTTTGTGATGCCTCCAGAAATAGCCCCTTTCTGCAACCGGATAATCAGCAACTCTGCCAACAAACTCTACATAGTGAGGTGAACCTGTATTCAAAAAATAGGCGCTTTCAGAATATGGTTCAAATCCCTTTATATCTATCATTTTTAGTTTTACTATCTTCCTAAATCCTTCTCTCTTGAGAATGTTTGCCTCGTGAACACCATCTATTGCAATGAATTTAAAATTCTTTATTCCGCAATGGTCTGCAAAAGCAACTAAACATCTGCCACCATTACCGCACATGGTTCCCTCAGGACCGTCCGAATTAAAATATCTCATCGAGAAATCGTAGCCATCCGCCTTGTCAAGCAGCATAAGCCCGTCGCTACCAATTCCAAAACGTCTGTCACACAGCCATCTTACCTGCTCTGTTGTCAACTCTATATTGCCCTTTCTGTTATCAATTATAACAAAATCATTTCCGGCACCCTGATATTTGTAAACATGAAGTTCCATTTGTAAATGTTTTATGTTAAAACCTATTTTTATAATTCTTAAAAATTAATTTTGAAATCTCATCCAACTTGGAGACCTTGCTTTTAACGCCTACATAACGCATTATATTCATTGATCATAGTCTTGGCCACCCTTGCAGATGTGCCTCCACCGCCAAGCATCTCCGTTACCTTATTGTAGTCCGCCATCATTGCGTCTCGAGCGCCATCATCCCACAGCAATCTATTAAGTTCGCAGGCAAGATTTTCAGGTGTACACTCGTGCTGGATAAGCTCTTTAAAAATATGCTTGTCTAATATAAGATTAGCAAGACTTATATAGTTGAGTTTAACCAAATGTTTTGCTATTTGGTACGATATTTCATTTCCACCATACCCAACAACCTGAGGTATTTTAAAGAGAGCTGTCTCAAGACTTGCTGTCCCCGACGAGATAATTGCTGCATCTGCATAGGAGAGAACAGAGTAGGTAGCATTCTCCACAAGAGTAAAACTGCCATTAGGCAATTTGCCTTTTTTTTCTATATTCTTCCCGATAATTTCTTCATAGAATGAGCGTTCTGTTGATGGTGCGCATGCTAACGCAAACTGTACCTGTTCTCCATGATTTTGCCGATCCGAACAGAATAGCCTTATGGCATCCAACATCCTTGGCAGAAGATAACTTATCTCATTACGCCTGCTGCCGCTGAGGAGCGCCACAAGTTTTTTGTCGGGAAGCAGATTGTTATTCTTATAGAATTCCTCTTTATAACTGCCACCTTTTTCCGCTATCTCGCTTTTAAAGGCCTGAATGCTGTCTACCAACGGATTACCGTTGTATATTGCATCTATTCCATGTTTTTTAAAGTACTCTATCTCAAAAGGGAATATGATGAAAAGCCTGTCTACATATCTCTTAAGCAGCTTTATTCTGCTCTCTTTCCAAGCCCAGACTTTTGGTGCAATGTAGTAGAACACAGGTATATTGTGAGCCTTTGCAAATTTTGCCATCCTAAGATTGAAGCCGGGGTAATCTATGAGAACAAGCAGATCAGGCCGGTTCTCAAGAAGGTCTTTTTCGCACAGGGCAAAATTGCGACTTATCTTTCTAAGGTTTGCAAGTACCTCTACAAACCCCATTACCGCACTATCTTTGTAATGCTTTACCAGCACTCCTCCGGCTTTTTGCATTAGATCTCCACCCCAGCATCTTATCTCTGCCGAGCCATCTACCTCCTTTATCCCCTTTATAAGATTTGATCCGTGAAGATCCCCGGAAGCCTCTCCGGCTATTATATAATACCTCATATCCCTTTACAAATTCCAATCACGAGACATCCTTTCCATCTCATTATAATCTGTTGTGTCTACTTTGTGCGGTACAATAGATATATATCCGTTCTGCACCACATGATGATCACCATAGCGGGATGTTTCCGTGTCTAAAAACTCCCCTGCCATCCAGTAATATGGCTTGCCGTGCGGGTCTATCCTCCTTTCATATTCATTTATCCACATCCCTTTGCCTTGGCTTGCAAAAATGGATCCCCTTTATCTCTTCTGCCGGCATATTGGGAAAATTCACATTAAAGTAAACACCCTCGCATGGCGGATATTGAATGAATTTTGAAATTATTGTTTCAAGGTAGTATTCAACCGGAGAGAAGTCTGCATTAGGATTATGGGTATTAATTGAAAGTCCTATGGATGGTACTCCATAGACGGTAGCCTCCGCTGCTGCCCCTAATGTGCCGGAATAGAGCGATGCTATTGATGCATTTGAACCGTGGTTTATTCCCGACACAAGGATATCGGGCTTATTATCTCTGCTGAAAACTGTGTTCATTGCCATTTTGATACAGTCGGCAGGTGTACCTGTCAGTGTGTATGTATCTATGCTGTTTCCATTGAGACCTGCTTTTCTCTCCATGTATTCCAATCGTAACGGCCGATCCAATGTAAGGGAACTGCTTTTCCCGGATTGCGGCTCATACGGAGCAATCACTGTAACATCTCCATAGGCAGAAATAAGATCCTTTAGTACATTTATCCCTTTAGCGCGGTATCCATCGTCATTTGTGACAAGAATTTTAAGTTTTTTATTAAGCATTATTGAACTAATAATATTTAATCCGGTTATTAAGATGTTTTGGCAGAAACACAAAATAACCCCTTATGTTAAGCGATCGTAAAGATAGCAATAATTAAGAAGCTGCTTAAATTTTTCTCATGTATTTAAAGATACTTGTTCTTTTGCTGCCTTTTTGGCAATCACAAAAGAACTTAACAAAAATTTTAACAGCATCTAAAACAAAATATGTACATTTGCACGATTTTTGATGATTTAAAAGGGCTTAAAAAAGGATTTTTTACATTTTAAATATTTTAAAATAATGAGTAAAATTAAAGTTGGTATCAACGGTTTTGGCCGTATCGGTCGTTTGGTTTTCAGAGCCGCACAGAAAAGAGATGATATTCAGGTAGTTGCAATTAATGACCTTATAGATGTTGAATACATGGCTTACATGCTTAAATACGATACAATGCATGGAAGATTCGACGGAACTGTTGAAGTTAAGGATGGTAAATTGGTTGTAAACGGAAATGAAATTAGAGTTACAGCTGAGAAGAACCCTGCAGATATTAATTGGGGAGCAGTTGGAGCAGAGTATGTTGTTGAGTCTACAGGTTTGTTCCTAACCAAAGAGAAGGCAGAAGCACATCTTAAAGCCGGTGCCAAGAGGGTTGTAATGTCTGCCCCTTCAAAAGATGATACACCTATGTTCGTATGCGGTGTTAACCACACTACCTACAAAGGTCAAACTATAGTTTCAAACGCTTCTTGTACTACAAACTGCTTAGCTCCGTTAGCTAAGGTTATTAATGACAAGTTTGGTATTGCAGATGGTTTGATGACAACAGTTCATGCAACAACAGCTACACAGAAAACCGTAGACGGCCCTTCAATGAAAGACTGGAGAGGCGGCCGTGCAGCAGCAGGCAACATTATTCCTTCAAGCACAGGTGCAGCTAAGGCTGTTGGAAAAGTTATCCCTGAGTTGCTTGGCAAACTTACAGGTATGTCTTTCCGTGTTCCTACATTGGATGTTTCTGTTGTTGACCTTACAGTTAACTTAAAGACTCCTGCTACATACGATGAGATTTGTGCAGAGGTTAAACGTGCTTCAGAGAATGAGTTGAAGGGTATTCTTGGCTATACAGAGGATGCTGTTGTTTCTTCTGATTTCCTTAGTGATTCAAGAACATCTATCTTTGATGCAAAAGCAGGTATTCAGTTGACTCCTACATTTGTTAAATTGGTTTCATGGTATGACAACGAGTGGGGTTATTCAAACAAGGTTCTTGATTTGATTAAACACATGTCTACCGTTAAGTAATATTGTTGATTTATTGTTTACCTAAAAGTAAAGGACAGTCATAATCGGCTGTCCTTTTATTGTAATTATCTTAGTCTTACCTCGTTTCTTTCACTTTTTTTGATTTTTTTATAGTTAGATATTACATGTTCTGTCAGAACCATGGTGTCGCAGTTAAGCAGCTCGGCGATGACGCATTTGATTTCCAACTTTGATGTCGTCTTACGACTCACACGTGAGTACAGCTGTCTGAAAACCGAGTAGATGATACCTCGCCAATTGATGTTGCCATCGTTCAGGAAACGATAGAACATATCCTTGTGGCAGACAAACATCCGGCTCAGTGATGAGGTGGAATAATCGGCTGCATTCTTTACTGAAAAGAAAGGAAAGAGTAGCAGAAGCTGCAACACCTGAAGACAGGTGAATTTGCAGTTCTGATTCTTAACGGAACCAATGACTTTACTCTGTATCCTTATCTTGTTCATTATAGTTGATATGCCGTTTACTGCCTTACCGGCGTCATTATTTGCAAAGAACCCTTGGAGTTCACCGTTTTTTATTTACCTTCTTCCTTTTTTTTATACATTTGCCAAAATTTATCGGGAAGAAAATGGGAATAAAGAAAAAAATATCTTTGGGCTTTGTGGTGATTGGTGTTATATTGTTGTTGTCCAGTGTTATAGCGATATACGAGTTTGTAAGCATGAGAAGGTCTGTTTACAGCATTATGACAGACAATATTGCCGGCATAAACTCTTCGCGTATTCTGCTTGAGGTAGCGGATGAGTACAACTTTACCCTTGTCAAAAGCATGGGAGTTGATACTGTTCCTGCTATTCCGGATGTTAAGAAGGATGTAAGGTTTCCGCAATATCTTGCTCAGGTGAAGGCAAAGTTTACAACAGACTCCGAGAGGCAGATGGCAGATTCTGTGTTGCTTGCGTACACGGCGTATATTCATGTTATAAAGGATGCCGCATATATTTGGCAAGGGGATTATATGGCCAGGCGCGGTTGGTACTTTAACAATCTGTACCCCAAATATATGACTCTTAGAGATTATATAGGTAAACTCACATTCATTACACAGAAAGCATTGTCCGATAACTCTGAATATCTTACAGACAGTTTTTACAGGAGTATAATGCCGGGGGTTGTTGCCGTGTCAACCGGAATGATACTTATATTTTTGTTCAATTACTTTATAAATCTGTATTTTATATCTCCATTGATTAAAATATCAAAGGAACTTAAAGATTTTCTGCTTTATAGGAAAACTTATAACTATACAGACATTGGGGATGATGAACTTAGGGAACTGAGCCAGAATGTAAAGGATCTTATAGAGGCAAACAGAGAGCTTTCAAAGTCTAAACAGGAGAGTAGGGAATGAATTTAAGTGTCATAGCAAGAAATATTGGTATTGCATTGGTATTTAATGCGATATTTATGTTCTTTGGAGTAATCACATCTGTGATTTATGATTTTGATTCCTCTTTCTCGCCTCTGCTGCTGAGTTGTGTTATAACTGCGACTGTTGGATTTTTTCCGCTGATCTTTGTAAATAACAAGCAGGATATAAACCTTAAGGAGGGATTTACAATTGTTGTACTGGCATGGGTGTTGTCTTGCCTGTTCGGGATGTTGCCATACGTGCTTTGGGGTGGGGAGTTCTCCCTTATAAATGCCTGGTTTGAAAGTGTATCCGGGTTTACAACCACAGGTTCTACCATACTTAATGATATTGAGGCACTTCCTCACGGACTTCTTTTCTGGCGTTCTTCAACGCATTTTATAGGCGGTTTGGGAGTAGTGGTATTTATGCTTTTGATACTGCCAAGTGCCAGTACCTTTAGAATGCGGCTCAGCAAGATGGAGATTTCTGCCCTGTCAAAGGAGAACTATCAGTTTAAAACAAAACGAACGGTAAAGGTTATAGGATTTGTTTATATTGGAATGTGTGTAGCGGAGATAGTATCTCTGATGATTGCCGGAATGGATTTTTTTGATGCTCTCAACCACTCCTTTTCTACTGTTTCAACAGGAGGGTTCAGCACTAGGAACAACTCTATTGCGGCATTTGATTCTGTTGCAATAGAGATTGTAATTACAGTTTTCATGCTGCTTGGCGGACTGCATTTTGGTCTGCTCTACTCGAGTGTTGCAACATGCTCCTTTAAGATATTCAAATCGCCTATCATAAGGTATTATCTTGTGACTGTATTTGTCTCCATAGTGTTGGTATGCATAAACATTAAAGCTAATGGATACGCAGACGGTTGGTTAGATGCAATAAGACATGGTTCTTTTCAAGTAATTTCAATAGCCTCCACCACAGGTTTTGCAACAACAGATACATCTGTGTGGCCGCATGCCTCTATACTTGTACTAATCTTTATGTCTCTGCAATGTGCATGCTCAGGATCTACAACCGGTGGTATAAAGGCAGACAGAATATATATATGGTGGCAGTCTGTAAAAAGGGAGGTGCAGAGAAAGCTCCATCCTCAAGCTGTTTTACCTGTAAAGGTTGGTTCTACCATAGTTGAGCCATATATGGTTGCGGATGTGAACCTCTATATTGTATTGTACCTCTTTATAATATTAGTGGTAAGCATACTTCTGTCTATGATGGGAGTTGATTTTATAGATTCGTTTACAGGTTCTGTTGCAAGTATGGGTAATGTAGGCCCCGGTTTTGGATCAATAGGATCATTGGGAAATTTCTCTGAAATACCTGTAATGGGGCGTCTGCTTTTCACATTTGAAATGTTGCTTGGCCGTCTGGAAATATATTCTTTGATCATAATATTCATGATAGCGAAATGGCGTTAAGCGAGTTTTATTATAAGCGACTGTTGGAGAAGTTTAAATTTGAGCCTACAAATGGACAAAAGGAGCTATTTGAGGCTCTATCCGGTTTTATGGATGATGGAAATATCTCCAAACTGCTATTGGTAACAGGCTTTGCCGGTACCGGAAAAACATCTGCTCTCAATGCCTTTATAAGCCTGCTCAAGCAGTACAGAATGCGTTACGTGCTTTTAGCGCCAACCGGAAGGGCAGCTAAGGTATTGGCAAACTATACTGGTGCACAAGCCCAAACAATACACAAACAGATATACAGACAAAAATCATTGGATGAAGCCGGAGGCAGTTTCTCCCTTGATTACAACAAATTTACCAACACTGTTTTCATTGTGGATGAAGCATCGCTTATAGCCCCCGGGGATGCAATGGGTACATCTATTTTCGGGAGCGGCAATCTGTTGGATGATCTTATAAATTATGTTACCGGCAACACCGGCAATAGACTCATTCTTCTTGGCGATCCGGCACAGTTGCCGCCAATAGGCTATGATCATTCACCTGCTTTGGAGGAATCTTATGTAGCCTCTTATATGCCTCTTTACAAGCACATTCATTTAACAGAGGTTGTTAGGCAGGCACAGCAGAGCGGTATCCTTTATAATGCAACGTTAATTAGAGGGCTGATAGAGGGTAACGATACGGTGTCAGACTGGCATTTCCAAACAGATGAATTTTCAGATATAGAAAAGATTAGCGGAGGGGATCTTATAGAGGCGCTATCAGACGCCATAGACAAATACGGAACAGAGGAGGTTGTTGTACTATGCAGATCTAATAAAAGAGCAAACAGATATAATGCAGGTATAAGAGAGAGAATACTTTACAAGGATGAGACGCTCTGCCGCGACGACAGGCTTATGGTGGTAAAGAACTGCTATAAGTTTGCCGATGCACTTAAAGATGACATAGATTTTATAGCAAACGGGGATGTTGCAGTGTTGCAGCGTGTGTGGGAGCATGAGGAGAGATACGGGCTGCACTTTGCAAGTGCAGAGCTTGCTTTTCCGGATTATAACAACATAGAGATAAGATGCAAGATTGTATTGGATACACTCTCATCTGAATCACCGTCATTAAACAGTGAGCAGCAGAAAATCCTCTTTACAGGTGTATACGAAGATTATTCATCTATATCTAAAAAAAAGGAACGTCTTAAAGCTGTGAGAGAGGATCCATATTATAATGCTCTGCAGGTAAAATATGCAATGGCCATAACAGGGCACAAGTCGCAAGGCGGTCAATGGAAATGTGTCTTTATAGACAACAACTTATGGTCCGATAACATCTCCTTGGATGACCTCAAATGGCTTTATACTGCTTTGACCCGAGGCATAGAGAAGGTATATCTTGTTAACTTTAAATCTGTCTAAACACTATAAACTTAATTAAGTCCAACGCCAACGCTTATTTATTGTGTTTTTAAATGCAGTCTAAAAATGTTAACTTTGTATGTTTAGTAATCTTAAAAAATAAGTTGGTAAAGATTTAACAGTATTTTTGAGAAAAGAAATATAGACCGAAAAGACAATTAAAGATTACCAACTTATTTTTTTAAGATTACTTAAGCTCTTTTTAATGCTCGCATAGCATTAAGAACAGCTAAAACGGTAACCCCAACATCTGCAAACACTGCCATCCACATTGTGGCAATACCAAAAGCCGCAAGCACAAGAACCAATATCTTTATACCAATGGCAAACCATACATTCTGCATTGCAATTCCAATTGTGCGCCTTGCAATCTTTACGGCCAACGCTATCTTGGAAGGTTTGTCATCCATAAGCACAACATCAGCAGCCTCAATCGCAGCATCGGACCCAAGCGCACCCATTGCAATACCAACATCTGCACGAGCAAGCACCGGAGCATCATTAATACCGTCACCAACAAATACCAAGAACTTTCCGGCAGGCTTCTCCTTAAGCAATCTCTCAACATTTGAGACCTTGCCTGCAGGAAGCAGTTCTGTATGATACTCATCTATACCAAGTTCTGTTGCAACATATTCACCAACAGCCTTTTTATCACCGGTAAGCATAACTGTCTTGCCAATGCCCTCTGCCTTAAGAGCAGCTATAGCAGCTTTGGAATCCTCCTTAACAGTATCAGATATAACTATATGCCCTGCATAAACACCATCTACCGCAACATGGATTATTGTTCCAACCTTGTGGCAGTCATGCCACTTAGCCCCAACAACATCCATCATTTTAGAGTTGCCAATGCAAACTTTCCTACCATTAATTACTCCGCAAACGCCCTTTCCGGCAATCTCCTCAATATTATCAACCCTGCAATCATCTTTCTCTTTGGGATATGCTGTTCTCAATGCAACAGCAATAGGATGAGTTGAATAGCGCTCCACATGCGCAGCAAGATGCAATAGCTCCTCCTCACCAAATTTGTCGGGATGCACAGCATTAACCTCAAATTTCCCTTTTGTAAGAGTACCTGTCTTGTCAAAGACCACCACCCCTAGCTTGGCCAACGTATCCATGTAGTTTGCCCCTTTTACCAAAATACCGCTCCTCGATGCCCCTCCGATTCCTCCAAAAAATGTGAGCGGAACAGAGATAACGAGAGCGCAAGGGCAGGAAACAACCAAAAATGTTAATGCTCTGTTCAACCAAATTGAGAACGCTCCTGCATAGCTTTCGTAGAATAATGGCGGAAGAAAAGCCAACGCAACCGCCACAAATACAACTATAGGTGTGTAGACATGGGCAAATTTTGCAATGAAGGTCTCGCTTTTGGACTTTTTCTCACTTGCGTTTTCAACAAGATTTATGATCTTGGAGGCAGTAGATTCGCCAAAACTCTTTGTTACCTTTACCTTTAATAATCCGGATATGTTTACGCATCCCGACAAAACCTCATCTCCGGTTTTTACCACTCTTGGAGCGCTTTCACCCGTGAGAGCCACCGTATTCAGGCTTGACGAACCATCTGTTATAACGCCATCCATAGGGACCCTCTCACCAGGTTTTACAATAACTATCTCGCCAACGGAGACCTCATTTGGAGATACTGCACTTACGGCTCCATTACGTTCTACATTTGCAATATCGGGCCTTATATCCATAAGATGTGATATGGATTTACGGCTCCTCCCCTCTGCATAATCCTCAAACAGCTCTCCTACCTGAAAGAAAAGCATTACAAATACAGCCTCTGGGTATTCTGTCTCTGCCCCGGGAAGAAAGCCTATACATAGCGCCCCTATGGTGGCAACGCTCATAAGCAGATCCTCATTAAAGGCATCACCATGCAATATACCCTCAACAGCCTCTGCCAGCACCTCATAACCTACAATAAGATACGGTATAAGATAGACAAACAGCAACTGCCACGTATTAAGCGATGTTGTCTTCTCAACAACAACTGCAGCAATAAGCAGCAACGCAGCCAAAATTATCTTTACAAGTTTCTGCCTCATAAATTTCAATTTTTAATATGTTAACAGTCTCAATTAAACTAATGATGTATGATTTATCCTATGCAATATTTGCACAAATATAATAAAAACAGCAACTATATTTCCCATCACTTAATACTATAAGGCTTCATCATAAAGAAGTTTGTTAACCGGTAAATGAATAATTGAGTAAATTGAGCCGCAACTTTGCGAAAACAAGAAGAAAAGGATTATATTTGTAAAAATAAGCGTAGAAAAAACGCTGGTAAGCAATAAGAACATAAATATCCTAACAATGAAAAAAATATTTAATCTCATTCTGTTTACAGCAGCAGTAGTGCTGCTTAGCTCATGTGCAAGCAAACAATCATCTTCTAATTTTGAAGCGTTCAGTAAGCTACAACCTATCATAGAGAAAGACAGTGTTCCAATTATGCAGGTGGCATATTTACAGAACGGGAACGTATATACCGCAGAATTATATAATCCCAACATATACAGTAACGGCAAAATAGATTCTCTCAAACGCCATGCAGGAGAGAACGTTTTTCAGGCAGCATCATTGAGCAAGGTTGTATTTGCATATATAGTTAACAAGATGGCAGATGCAGGTGAGATAGATTTAGATAAACCATTATACGAATATACAGACATAAAGCGTTTTACAGATACAGTAAAGGCAAAACAGATAACAGCAAGATTGGTATTGGAGCACAGGACAGGTCTGCCTAACTGGAGCGAAAGCCCATCGTCTGACGAATGGCCAACATCACCAATAAACTTTAAGTTTGCACCGGATTCATGCTTTGGATATTCCGGGGAGGGTTTTGCATTTTTACAGCGTGCAGTTGAGAGCATAAAGGGCAAGGATATTGAGCAAGTGGCAAGAGAGATGGTTTTTGAGCCTCTTGGTATGAGCAACAGCTCTTACGTTTGGATTCCTAAGTATGATTCACTTGCCGTAGAGGGCTATAATTGGAATTTGGAAAACAGAGGTGTTGGCAATATGCCTCGCGCAAACGTAGCTTACAGTATGCGCACAACCGCAACAGATTATATGAAGTTCCTGCAGGAATTAATATCCAACAAAAAGGCCGGAACCATTGCATACATGTTTAAACCATACCCCACATCTGCTGTAAGATATGCCGGAGAACCACGTTCATGTGACAGCACAATCTTTTGGGGATTGGGTATTGGAACAAATAAAATAACATCTGCCAATGCAGACGGTACTACCAAGGATTCTTACGCTTACTGGCATTGGGGAGACAACGGAAACTTCAAGGCCCTGTTTATTATTCTTCCCGATAATTCCGCGTTTGTCTATTTTACCAACAGCGCCCACGGGCATGCAATTATAAACGACGTTACTGCGATTCTTGCAGGAAGGACATTTGATATTGAGCCATGGATTAACGACTAATACATACCGGGGCACCAATAATGCACAATGATTAAGGGAGGTGCAATGCTCTACCTGATTTTTACCTTTTGATTGGAAGTTTGACACATTGTCGGGAAGCAAAAGAAAAAATTGCTTACTTTGCGGATATAAAATTTATGGCTATGAGTTTGGATTATAAAATTATTTCTGCCGAGGGGGAGTCTTTAAGGTATTTCAGTAGAGACAGCATCGTCACCTGGCACGATATAGACAACAAGCAGCTGTTGCGCCCCGTGGCGTTCATGAATATTGCCCAAGAGATGGCAAATACCCAGGCAAGTGTCTTGAAATTTGGTTATTACGAGCTTATAAAAGCCAATCAGGTTTGGGTGCTTAGCAGAATAAAGATAAGGTTCTACAATCCGCCAAAGTGGGGAGACAAGATTAGGATGTACACCTGGCACAAGGGGGCGCATTCGCTTTTCTGGCTTAGGGATTTTGCTATGTACAAAGTTGCCTCCCGCGATGATTCCTCAACAGAGCTTACTCCGTTGGAAGTTCCTCAGCTTTGCGCTGTTTGTTCAAGCTATTGGGTGATAATCAATACTCAGACAAGGAGGATTGAGCGCACAAGTGTAATAAACAACAACGAGTTGGCCATGTCATATTCCGGGAAGGTGAATGTATTGGATGAGGAGTGCGGCAAGTTGTCTGCACCTGCAGATGCTGCTATGGAATGTGTTGCCAAGCATGTAGTAAGCTACTCGGATGTAGACTTTAACAAACACGCCAACAATGCCAAATATATTGAATGGATAATGGATATCCTGCCTCACAGTCTATCCTTGGACATGGTTCTTAAGTCTATTCAGATTAATTATGTTACAGAGGCCAAATTGGATGATAACGTTCATTTTATGGTAGATATGAATGCCGTTAAGAGTGTGGAGGAGATTAGTTGCTCTACCGGTGATGTTTGCAAAAGGCCTGTTTATGTTGAGGGGCGCAAGGGTGCTGCAGATGGGACCGTATTGTTCCAGGCGGAGCTTGAGTTTTGATTTTGCGTTATTAACATATTTTGTAAAGATTTACGGTATTGGCATAGGCAGATTTGTTAAAAGATAGTATCTTTGCGGCAGCAGATCGCCTTATCGCTCAATAGAGATTATTGGGAGGAAAGTCCGGGCAGAGCAGAGCGGTGCACTGTGGAAAGCACAGACAGGTGAAAGCTTGTGCAAGGGGTAACAGAAAATAACCGCCGGCAACGGTAAGGGTGAAAATGTGAGGTAAGAGCTCACGGTTTAGTACAGCGATATACTATTCGTACTCCACTGCATTCTGCAAGGCCATGTATACCTGCAGTTAAGGGTTGCTCGCTCTTTGCAGGGGGGTAGGCTGCGACAGATAAATGATAAGGGACCTGTTGTTTACAGGTTACAGAACTCGGCTTATAGATCTGCGCAAAATAACAGGGGATGACCACAGGCTGGTGCATCCCCTTGTTATTAAACGTTTCCTGACTTTGACAGCCAAAAACACCCTCCTCTGCAACCATTTGAATATTCGCCTGTTATAAAATCGGAAATTTTTCAGGGTGAATCGCTTCACTTTGGCTACCTTTGCGAGCATGTTTATCCGCAGGCGCAGAAACAAATCGGGCACGGTCAGCGTGGTCGTGGTGGACAAGAGTTCGGGGAAGTTCCGTGAGCTCAAGACCATCGGTGTGTCGTCGGATCCGCATGAGATCCAGGAGCTGGAGCGCAGGGCCCGTGCATGGATGGACGAGCACACCGGCCAGTTGGCTCTCGATTTCGACGAGAGCGACAAGGCCGTCATGTCGGCCAGGGAGGTGTTCTCTCACATTGACAGGACGCTCCACAACACCCCGCAGGTCATCCTGAACGGCATATACGACAGCATCGGTTTCGGAGCCATAGGTGACGACATACTCCGGCATCTGGTCATCGCCAGGGTGTGCGAGCCATTGAGCAAGGTGGCGACAGTTGAGTACCTGAAGTCGTACTTCGACGAGGACATCCGCCTCCACAACATCTACAGGTACATGGACAGGCTTTACTCCAGCCAGCGGGAGAAAGTGCAGCGCATAAGCGTCGAGCATACGATGAGGGTCCTTGGAGGCCGCATAGGCCTTGTGTTCTACGATGTCACGACGCTCTACTTCGAGTCGAAGCCGAAGCCTGACGACGCGCTTCGGCAGGCCGGGTTCTCGAAGGACGGCAAGACGTCGGAGTCCCAGATAGTGCTGGGGCTGCTTGTCAGCGAGGACGGATACCCGCTTTCCTATTCGATATTCAACGGAAGTCAGTACGAGGGGCGCACGATGATCCCTATAATTGACGACTTCGTGCAGCGGTTCGGCCTTGAGGACTTCGTGGTGGTCGCCGACTCCGGCCTTATGAGCGCGAAGAATGTGGCGCTTCTGGAGTCCGCCGGGTACAAATATATCATCGGGGCGAGGATAAAGAGCGAGTCCCCAGAGTTGAAGGCGTGGATGATGTCCGTCGAATGGGCTGACGGAGCCGTCGCGGAATGCCGCAGGGGAGGTGCGCAGAGACTGATCGTGAGCTATTCCGAAGCCAGGGCGAGGAAGAACGCATGGAACCGTGACAAAGGTGTCGAGCGGCTGAGGAAGGCCTATGCGAAAGGCACCCTGACAAAACAGGATGTTAACAAGCGGGGGTACAACAAGTTCCTGGACATCAGCAGGGACATCGAAGTGAGCATAAACGAGGACAAGATAGCGGAGGACAGCCGCTGGGACGGCCTGAAGGGCTATGTCACCAACACATCGCTCCCGGCCTCGGAGGTCATCGCGCAATACCACGGGCTCTGGGTCGTGGAAAGGGCGTTCCGGATCGGGAAGGGGACCTTGGAGATGCGCCCGATCTTCCACTTCACGGAAAAGCGCATCGAGGCGCACATCTGCATCTGCTTCATCGCATACAAGGTCTACAAGGAACTAGAGAGGCGGATGCGCGAAATAGGCATTGGCATGAGTGTGGACAGGCTACTGGCCATCGCCAAGACCGTGACAACCTTGAGGATCAAGCTTCCGAACGGCATGATGCACTGTGAAACTCTATACACAACACCCCAGCAGGAGGCTATCAGGCCATTGGTTGATAGCCTCGCGCATGACGCACGCGCGCGAGGGTGAATCATTGTCAAAGTCAGGAAATACTGTTTCTTAATATATGAAAGTTTATAGTGTATAGAGAGAAGCGTTGGCGTTGGCGATTTGAAGAGTATAGAGAGAGTAGAGAAAGTAGAGAAAATAGGCCGACCAAAAATTTGATCGACCTATTATTTTACACTATAGGAATTAAAAATTACATAAACAGATTTTACGCTTGCAAATCTATGTGTGCACAGCTATCTGTTAAGCAGTCCGGCAGCCTTCATATATGAAAGGTTCTTTAGGTAGAGCTGAAAATATGCATCCACCTTTGTTGCGTATGCACTTTGCCATAGAGCCTGCGCCTCCAGATAGTCAGACAGCGTCTCAAGCCCGTTGCTGTAACCGCTCTTGCTTAGTTTCATATTTTCCTCTGCTTGAGCAAGTGAACGATCCGCTATTTCGCGCTCTAACTGCGCCTCGGTCAATTCATTTATTGCTTTTGTAAGCTCCAACAACATAAGTTCATCCTTACTGTCCTTTTCAGCCTCGGCCAAAGCCAACTGCTCTTTGGCTGCTTTTACTTTATTGTGCTGCGCCCTAAAGTGGAAGATAGGGACCTTTAGGCTTACCATTGCCGCACCTGTAAAGCCGTCAAAAAGCTTTGAATCATTAATCTTTAGAGCATTCATATAGTTATACATCCCCTTAATACCAAGTTGCGGTAACATCTCGCTTCTTGCAAGTTTCACCTGCTGGTCTGCTGCCTCAACCTGTTTATTAAGCATACTATATTCCAAACGCTCCGTAATATCTGTAACAGTAACCTCTCCTGTTACATTAGGGAGTTTGTCAGATACGGTAATCTTGCTTGTAAGAGGTTTGCCAATATAATGACAAAGATTCATCATGGCAAGACGCATGGCATTCTCTGCTTTTCTTATTGCAAGTTCACTCTCATTGAGTTTGACTTGTACTTTAAGGAGATCATTATGAGGCTTGAGACCATGTTTGCATGCGCTCTCCACATTCTCCATAAGTTCCTTAAGAACAGCATTATACTTTATCGCTACCTCTTTCATCTGCTGAGCCTTTACCAATAGTACATACGCTTCCTCTGTCTTAACGATTACCTCTGTTGCAGTAAGAGATTCGTTCATTCCCGCAACATCCCTTCCAATCTTAGCCAACTTATAGGCAGACCTTACCTTACCTCCCATATATACAGGTTGTTCCAAACTTACACCTGCAATATAGAACATTTCTGTCTTGTATTTTAGGTCTAATCCGGGAAAATATGCATAGCTCCCGTTTGGCACAAGTGTTCCTGTTGCAGGATTAGGGGTTAAAACAGGCAGGTTACCTCCGGCAATTGCAAGGGTACCGTCTGCATTGCTGTAACCGGCCATGCCTTGAGCATATATATTGGGATAGAAATTGGCCCTGTAGCTTTTGTATGTATATTCCGCAGCAGCTTTTTGTCGGGAAGCAGATGCCAAATCCTTATTATTCTGCAGAGCTAAAATACGACATTGCTCCAAAGTAAGAATATTGCCAACACTCTCCTGTCCCACAGAGGCAAACAGCACCGATGGTGCAAAAAGCAGTGAGGCCGCACATAAAGCCATATATGATTTTATACTATTCATCTTTTCTATCGTTTTTAATGTTAAAGAACAACGCATACAGTATTGGAATAAAGATAAGTGTTATGAGTGTTCCAAAGGTTAGTCCGCCCATGATACTTGCAGCCAACGACCCGAACATTGAGTCTGAGAGCAACGGAATCATTCCAAGGATTGTTGTCAATGCGGCCATACTTACTGCACGCAAACGGCTTTGGGCACTGTCTATAAGTGCGGTTATAGGCTCAACTCCATTATTAAGCTGCAGTGTAATCTCATCCATAAGCACAATACCATTCTTAAGCACCATTCCAATAAGTCCAAGCGTTCCTACAATAGCTACAAAGTTGAATACCTGCCCTGTAAGCAGCATTACAGCAACTACACCAACAATCACAAACGGTATACAGCAGAATATGATTATTGGCTTTCTGTAATCTTTAAAGAGCATTATAAGTATTGCTATCATAAGTATTATGGCAAACGGAAAACTCTTGAACAGATACTTCATAGATTGGTCGCTTGCGCTCTTCTCACCCTGCCAGCTTAGAGAGTATCCCTCCGGCAGCTCTATTGCCTCTATCTGTTCCGCTACAGCTGCTCTTGCCTTTTCTGTCTCCACCCCGGAAACCGGCGAGCACTGCACTCTTTGACTTCTCTGACCGTTATAACGCGGAACAACAGGATCTTCCCACTTTATATCTACCCCTTTGGCAACCTGTTTAAGAGGTGTACTTCCCATAAGCTGCTCAATAATATCATCCTTCTTTAGCGAGCCGGACTTGAACTTTACCATTGTCTCTTGAGAGAGCAACCCGTTAACCCTTGGGAGGGTAGAGAAAACCTGCGTGTTTCCCATATTGTCTATGGGCTCACCCTTCTCGTTAAGACACTTTACATAGATCTTCTTGTTGTGTATGCCGTCGTAGAAAGAACCTATTGGAATACCTCCGTTTGCAGAGAGCAACGATATGCTCACATCATTTCTGCTAAGGCCCAAAGCTCTGGCTGCAGGCTGGTCATACTCAACAGACAGATACGGCACTTTTGGCTCCCAGTCTGTTGTTATGAGGTAAACATACGGAGACTCCTCCATAATTTTTGTTGCCTGAGCCGCAAGGTTGTGAAGCACCTCCGGATCCGGGCCTGTAAACTGAGCCTCAATAGGATACTTCTTAAACATAAGATTATATCTCTTAAGTTTTACGTATGCTTGAGGGTAGTTCGCCGACAAATAATCCTGTATTTCATCCAAATTTGCAACAAGTGCCTTTGGGCTTGTAAAGTCTATAATAAGCTCTCCGTAAGACAAAGACGGATATGCAATGCTTCGCACTAAATTATATCTGCCAGGAGTTCCTCCGGTAGATGTTGTAACGTGTGTTATCTCCTTTCTGGTCTTGAGATAAGCCTCAATCTCTGCAAGGTCTTTCTCTACCTGAGTATAATTGGCTCCCTCAGGAAGTTTGTATTCCATGTAGAGCTGATCGTACTCCATATCCGGGAAGAAGCCATGTTTCATGAACTTATAACCCCACACAGATAGTGCAAGCAGGATAACCATAAACACAACAGATGAGATTCTGTGTGCCAACCCGAATCTGAGACACCCTCTGAGGGCTGCATAGATCTTTCCGTTATACTCCCTCTTGCCATTGCTCGGCTTTACATCGTCGGCCTTTATCTTTAACATTCTGTTCGCCATAAGCGGCACATGTACAAGTGCAAGTACCCAACTGAGTAACAAGGAGACCGCTAAAACTATAAACAGGTCTCTTGTATAAACGCCTGCAGTATCGGGCGACATAAAGATTGGAAGGAATGCTATGATTGCAATAAGCGTAGCTCCCAAAAGCGGCATTGCAGTCTGCTTGCCTATATCTGTAAGAGCCTGCATGCGTGGCTTGCCGGATTTAAGATCTACAAGTATGCCGTCTATTATAACTATGGCATTATCAACCAACATACCCATTGCCAACACAAAAGCTGCCAAAGAGACACGTTGCATTGTTCCTCCTGCGCTCTGCAGAAAGAGGAATGAGCCGAATACAGTTACAACCAAACTTATACCTATGATAAGTCCGCTTTGGAATCCCATTGTTATCATAAGAACCACAACTACTATGATAACAGATTCTATAAGGTTTATGATAAATGTTCCAAGTGAATCGCTAACTCTCTGCGGTTGATAGAAGACCTTGTTATACTCTACTCCTGCCGGCAATCTGGTCTCTTCCAACTGTTTAAGAGTTTTATCAACCTCTCTTCCAACCTTTACTATATCTGAGCTTGACGATGCAGCAATAAGGATTCCCAATGCACGTTCACCATCGTAAAGCAACTGGTTTCTTACAGGGCTTTCGTAGCTTGTTTCAACCACCGCTATATCTCTTACCCTAAGCTGGTCGTCATCATGCCCCTGTATGAGCATATTCCCAATATCATCTACAGTCTGAAATTTGTCGCTTATGGCAACTCGTATTCTATTTGTGCCGTTATCAAAATAACCGCTGTACGTCGTTTTGTTCTGTCCGTTAAGGGTAGCAAGAACCTCTGCAGGTTTTACTCCCAAATTCGCCATCCTGTCCTGTAGAAGGGAGATGTTAATGCATTCAGGCCTTTTCCCATATATTTCAACCCTGTCTACACCATCTATCTCTGTTGCCTCTCTCTTTATAAGCTCTGCATAATCAGACATCTCCTTATCTGTAAGACCGTCACCTGTAAGCACATAGAACATTCCGTAAACATCTCCAAAGTCATCTTTTACTATTGGAGTATATGCACCCTCGGGAAGTGAGCCGGTTGCATCGGAGACCTTACGTCTTAGTTTGTCCCAACACTGTTCTACATCATCATCTTTTGTTGTTGTGGTAAGTTCCACCTGAATAATAGACAAATCGTTATATGAGTAGCTCTCAATATTGTTGATATTGCCCATATTCCTTATACTCTTCTCCAACACATCCGTCACCTCAAGCTCCACCTGATGGGCAGAAGCTCCGGGATATGTTGTAACTACCATTGCATTTTTAACCTTGATCTCCGGGTCCTCCAACTTACTCATCTTATAGCAAGAGAAAACACCGCCAACAACAAGGACAGCAATAAGAAAGTAGATTAGATTCTTATTCTTAAATGACCATCCTGAAATATCCATTATAATAACCCTCCAACATTGGTTTTAGATGTTGTTGTAATAAGTCTTACAGATTCTCCATCCTTAATATGATGTACGCCGGAAGAGACAACAAGATCCCCTCTTTTAAGCGAAGCAGATGTGACTTCGCTATTGCCGTCGCTTTTAAGGAATGTAACATTCACATCCACAGCTTTTACTGTTGAACTGCCGGCATCATACACAAATACACGCGAAATACCGTCTGTATTAACAACAGCTGTACTTGGAACTACGTATGTTTCAACTTCGTTGTTTTGGGCAGCAGCTATTGTGACCATTGTGTTCATCCCTACAGACGGAACAGGATTGCCATCTGCCACTAATCTGAATGTCATTGTATACAGCTGGTTAGCATTTGCTTTTGGCGATATGCTCTTTGGCTCAAGCCTATAGATTTTACCCGGATAGACGTCAAATGTACAGGTATATGCCCTGAACATGTCTCTCTTTACATAATCCTGAGCAGGAAGGCTTATCTCAACCTCAGGGGTAGCTGCACCTACAAGACTCAACACAGGCATTCCTGCCCCTACAATCTCATGCTCCTCAAAATAATGTTTCTCTATAACGCCATCGTACGGAGCGTATAGTTTTGTATAAGCTAGCTGGTCTTTATGGTGCTGATATTTGGCAGTTATCTGCTTTAACCCATATACAGCCTTATCGTAATTGTTTGGGGTTGTGCCACCATCTTTATATAATGCAATAATTCTCTCCGCCTCTGCCTTTATCTGTCTGTACTCTGCCTCTGTAGCATCAAACTGCACCTGATAATCAATAGGATCCAATTCTGCTATTAACTGTCCTTTTCTTACCTTCTGTCCATCTTTAACAAAGATTCTCTGCAAAGTACCGCTCACTTTAAAAGACAAACTTGCATCCATAGAGGATTTCACCCTTCCGGGATATTGCATCTCCAAGGTCTCATCCGAGAATATAACCTCCTCTGTCTTTACGGTTTTGGGCTTTGTTGTCTGGTTATTGTCATTCTTGCATGCAGACAACAGCAGGAACAATGTTCCAACAATTAAAAAAATTCTATATTGTCTCATAACCTATAATAATTATTGTCATATATAAACGCCTTTTAAACGGCACAAAAGTACGTATATAATAAAACAGCAGATGTTCCAAAATGCGCCTTATTTAAACCTCGCGAACACCTTTTATATATTAAACTGCTCAGATTACAAAATTAATTATTAAAAACTAATTTTTGACAAAAGCCCCCATTTACCTGCAAAAAACACTCCATATTAGTTTTGGTTCACAAAGAGTATGAAACCGAATATGAAAATTTTTGAAATTAATTCGTCCAAGTTTTGATATCAAAGATTTTCATCGTGAGAGAGAACTATAGTAAACGGCTTAAATCCGCATATACAGACAGCCGAATAATGATATTTACAGACAAAAATTGTCGGGAAAAGAGATAAGCAAAATATATACTTATCCTCTCTTCCCGACAAAATATCGTTGTTCCAATCCTCTTGAGAACTACACTTTGGCCGGTTTACTTTTCTGCAGGATTCATTATTACATCTGTCTCATTGCCCGCACTTAGAATCTTCTCAACCAAAGCTTTTATAGTCTGGGCATTTACACTGTTTACAACATCTGTATATGTTGTAAAGTTATCAACGCCCTCTACATAATAGTTATTCAGTACAGACTCCCAGTAACCGTTCTGAATCTGATTTTCAGGGAAGTTCTTTAGCAGGTTCTCTTTTGTTTTTGCAAGGTACCCCTCATTAGGTCCCTCTACTGCAATATTCTTAAGCCCATCCTTAGCCAACTTGATTAGTTTTAGAGATTTGGCATAGTCGGTATCAAATATCATAGCTAAAATTGCACAGTCCTTTATATCTTTGCTTCCCATAGCCATTGCCTGTACGCTAACTCCGTATGTACCACCTTCGTCCTCTCTTATAGTCTTGGTATATAGCTGATCTAAAATACCTTGAAGCACATTTAAAGCTACCCTGTTCTCAAGATTGTTCTTTATGTCGTATGCTGAATAAAGAATGGCCACAGATGTCTTAGGGGTCTCCATTGCAACATCAAAGGTATTGTCTACAAATCCTTTTGCAGGAACCATATTGTAATCTACTGCATCTCTTCCGGATTTTGCCTTAACGGGGATAGAGCCTATATATTTCTCCATTAGAGGTTTGAAAGTATTCATATCTACATTTCCTGTTACTATTACAGTTGTTCCGGCTGCATCTCCGTAAAGGATGTTCAATGCTTTCTTTATATTCTCTGCATTTACCTTTTCCAACAAATCGCTGTTGATTTTAACATTTCTTGGAGAGTTGGCTATTGCCTGTTGTATAGCCACTGAGAAGATAAAGTTAGGCTGCTTCTCAAGGTTAGGAACCAATGCTCTTAACTGGCTGAGACCAACCTCCAACTCCTGCTGCTCTACTCTTGGTTCTGTGTAAGAAAGGTAGAGCAACTGCATTGCTGTTTCAAGGTCGTTAGGAGAGCTGTACGCATTAACTCCATGCCTGTCTGTTCCAATGTAATAGCTTGCAGAGGCTATCTTGCCTGTAAGCATTTTATTAAGTTGTGTTTGAGGAAATTTGGATATACCGGAATTAGACTCGTAAACACTAAATACATTTCTCTCCATTGATGGAAGAAGTTCCTCCGGAAGGAATGATGTACCACCCTTTGCAACTGTCTTGATTCTAATTTCATCTTTCTTAAAGTCTGTTGGCTTAACTATCACCTTAATTCCATTGGACAATGTGAATACAGTTGAACCAAACTCTCCTTTCTCCTCTTTTTTGATCTTTGATCCCTTTAGTACAGAAGCATCCATCAGAGGTTCATTTGAAACGGCACTCTCCAAAGGTTTTATATCTGCATTCTTGGCTGTCTCCAAAGCATCTGTAAGCTCTTTCTCCGTAGGAACAGCTACCCCCTCTTTTGCAGGAGCGCTATATGATATTACATTGTTATCTGAGGTAATTACCTGCCCAAATGTTTGGTTTACAGCAGCTACAGGCAACATATCCAAATACTGCTTTGTAATGTTATACTCGTACTCGGGGGTCATATATGGCTCGTTATCCACGAAGTTATTCATATATGTTCTGCAGAACTGCTCATTCTGTCTGCTGTCTGCATTGTTTTTCCTGTTTTCCAAAGCTTTTAGGATATTTGTCTTGGCTCTGTCGTATTCATCCTGAGTAAAACCAAATTTCTTTGCACGCTCCAACTCCACCAATGCTGCCTCAAATCCTTTCAATCCCTCTCCATCCTTGGTTGTAACACCCAGAACAAAGGCTTCAAGAGTCTCGCAGAGTTTTCCAAATCCGGCACTTGCACTTATAAAAGGAGCATTAGCAGATTTGGACATATCGTCTAATCTCTCGCCTAACATATTGGTAATAAGCTCTTTCATTAAAGATGTTAACAATCCTATATTCGTTGCATTGTAAGCCTCGGGCATAGGCTCGCTCTTTATAAAGAGTGTTACATCTGTTGTATTAAGCTCCTTGTCTGTAAAGATGGAAACAAGCGGCTCTTTGTTGTCGGGAATCTTTATCACATCTTTTGCCTTAGGATTCTCTGCTTTAGGTATTTGGTTAAAGTACTCCTTAATCTTGCCCTCTACATAGTCTACATCTACATCTCCAACCACTATGACTGCCTGCAGATCCGGTCTGTACCATGTCTGGTAGAAATTTACTAACTCCTCGGGCTTAAAGGTTTCTAAGTTCTCTTTTGTTCCTATGATATTGCATGTTGCATATTTGGAGTCTTTATATAACACAGAAAAAAGAGCCTCTCTGCCTCTCTGATTGGCATCTCTTCTTGTCCTCCACTCCTCAATTATAACACCTCTTTCCGCATCTATCTCTGCAGGATCATTGGTTACAAAATGAGAGTAATCGTGAAGTATAAGAATTGAACTGTCTACAACGGTCTTTCTATTAAGAGGAACATTCATAAGCATATACGCTGTCTGTTCAACACCGGTGGCTGCATTGACATTATAACCGAACTTTGCCCCTATACTCTCCATGTATGAGATGATGCCTTTGCCGTGAAAATTCTTTGTTCCGTTAAGACACATGTGCTCAAGAAAGTGGGCAAGACCATCTTGTGCCGGTGTTTCCTGAATTGCTCCAACATTTGTAACAAGGTAAAAACTTGCTCTTTCTGCAGGTTTCTCATTGTGCCTTATATAGTATGTAAGGCCGTTGTCTAATTTTCCAACCTTAACATCCTTATCTTGCTCAAGCTGTTCAACTTGCTGAGCTACAGCCGCAACCATAGATACCATTATAAGTGCGGCCGCAAGAAATAAACGTTTCATAAAGTTTAATTTAATATATATAATTACTTTCTTTTTTCAGTCTATCTTCCCGACATGGAAATCACATCACCTACGCTTAATAAGAAAAATTGTCGGGAAGAAAAATAACTAATAAAAACTAACGATTAAAAAAACTATTCTTTCACCTCTACCCCATCATCCACAAATTCAAGCAATTCTCCTGGTTGACAATCTAATATCTTACATAATTTTGCCAGCGTTGAGAACCTTACAGCCTTTGCCTTTCCTGTTTTTAAAATAGAAAGATTGGCCATTGTTATCCCTAATTCATCTGCAAGCTCACCAAGAGGTTTTTTGCGCTTGGCCATTATTACATCCAATCTTACAATTATAGACATCTGCAGCGCCTCCTATATGGTTAACTTTTGTTCCTCCTGAATCTTATATCCAACCTTAAACACTTGTGCTATAAACAGAAGAGATATACCAAATATGCCAAGGATAACATCTAAACTTAAGATTGTTTCACACTCAAACCCGTCTATAGCCAACATCTCTATCGCACATCTGCCATTTGTCCAAATAAGCATCAACTCTAAAATATTCTCCACTATAAGCAACAAACCAAGAATCCTCAAAGCCTTTATTAGAGGCATGTAAAAGATCTGCTCTAACTGTATAGCCTTCTTAAGTCTGGCAAATAGCTTATAAAGAAACATTATTATTATGATATACACTATCACCATACCCCACGATAACAGAACAGTACTTATAAAGTAGATTAAAATACTGTTGTTGCATTCCAATATATTTGACACCTGAACATCAAATCCGTTTGGTACTACCGTTACAAGATTCTCTGCCTCTGAATTATCCTTATAAAAATACTTTATAGGTTCCCCACCACCATCATGTTCCAATCTTGCATTATCGTTGCAAACACTGCCCGGCTGTTGTTTTATTTTTACGTTGGAGATATTGCCAATGCAAAATACAGCAGGAACCTTTACCAAAGAGGGTTGGTCAAGATCTGTACTTTCACCTACAAGCTTAATTCCCTCATTTACACCGTCTGCAAACTGAATAATTTTTACCGCCGCCAAGGCAAGGGTAAAAATAACTAAGAAGGAGTATAGCAGGTATAATTTCTTTGCATTCATTGCGTGTATCCTTTAATGACCGCGCAAAGGTATAATATTTTTATTGAAAAACAATAAATATTAATTGTTTTTCATAAACTATTTATTCCTTTTCATTAATATGGCTTTGGCGTTAGCGTTGGCATTGGCGTTGGCGTTGGCCTTGGCCTTGGCCTTGGCCTTGGCCTTGGCCTTGGCGTTAGCGTTGGCGTTGGCCTTGGCGTTGGCCTTTTGTGTAAAGAGGATAAAGAAAGCTAAGGCTAAAGCCAAAGCTGTATATGGCATACGCTTTGTATTTAGGCATGTGTGGTTAATATTTGTCGGGAAGGATAGTATTTAGGGATTTTTAAATTTTTCTTGCAGTTTTTTTAAGCTTTGAGCGTTTATACAAGCAAACAATGATATTATAAACTAATAACAATATTATTATGAGAAAGACTTACTACGCAGCTATAGTTATGCTGCTTACCATCTGCACCTTTAACAATGCAGTGGCGCAAAACAACAATTATTCGGAAAATTATATTCAGATCTCATCAAAGGCAGATAGAGAGATTACCCCGGACGAGATTTACATTCAATTCCAGATTAAAGAGGAAGCCGGCAAAGGGAAAGCAACATTAGCAGAGCGTGAAAAAGAGGTGGTAAAGGCACTTACAGGGATTAAAATAGATGTAAAGAATGATCTTACGATTTCCGATATGGAGAGCGATCTTAAAAAGATGTTCCTAAGAAAAGACAACATTCTTGCAAGCAAGAACTACAGGCTGAAGGTTTCAACAGCAGATAAAGCAGCCGCTGCTCTTAAGGTGCTTAACGATCTCAAGATCTCTGATGTCTCATTGGAGGAGATGAGAATATCAAAAGGGCTTAGGGAGCAGGTTATAAAGGAACTTATGACAGAGGCAGGCAATAAAGCCAAAGCAAATGCAACTATTTTAGCAGAATCTGTTGGAAGCGAACTTGGCAAATGTATATACATAAACTTCTATGAGCCAAACGTAAATGTAGGATATGCCCCAAGAGCAATGTATTCAAAAGCCCTTATGGCAACAGATAATGCCGCTATAGAGGAGGAATCATACGGGCTTGATGTTAGGAAGACAACATTAAGCGTAAACTTGACTTGTCGTTTTGAGATTAAGTAGAGTAGATAAAGGTTGATTATTGTTTTTGTGTTTATGCAAAAGGGTGCAAAGGTAATTTTACTACGCACCCTTTTATTTTGACCTCGTAAAAATCTGGTGTGTAACTATTATCCCCTTTGTAACCTTGGCTTTTAAAATATCACCATCAACGGTAATTATCGCATGAGCTGTGATATTAAGTCTTGGCGAGCATATCCACGGACAGTTGTAGTTATTCTGAGAAACATTGAAAGTAACGTTTTTCATAACATCTTTGCCTATATACTGCTCAAACTGCGGTAACGTCCATACAATCTTTCCAAAATATGCCCCGTTTTGTTCATATATTTCAATCTTTGAATCTTTTTTCTCTGTTATCCATATACCAACTATCTTAGATGCAATATTTTTTTGCGCGTATAATGCACAAGAGAAAAAAATAACAAACAGCAACATTATAATCTTTCTCATATCTAAAATTTATTTTTAGTGATTAAACCAAAATAGTGCCAATTTGTTTGCTCCTTTATATAAAAAAAGTGACCCAAAGAAACTCTCGGGCCACTCATACATATTTTTAATAACCAACTATTCAGCTACAACAGCAACTTTAATGGTTGCTTTAATGTCTTTATAGCACTTAACTGTTGCGTCGTAAACTCCAACCTCCTGCAATTTGTCATCTGCTACGGTTATATTACGTCTGTCAATCTCAAAGCCCTTAGCTGCAAGAGCCTCTGCAATCTGAATATTGTTAACAGAACCAAATACCTTGCCGGTTGAACTTACCTTGGTAGCAACTGTAACCTCAACTCCCTCCAATTTAGCAGCAAGAGCAGCAGCATCCTCTCTAAGTTTAGCCTCTTTATGAGCTCTCTGTTTAAGATTCTCTGCGTGTACCTTCTTTGCAGATGGGGTTGCCATAATTGCAAAACCCTGAGGAATAAGGTAGTTGGTAGCGTAACCATTCTTTACAACTACTATATCATCTTTGTGACCCAAGTTGTTTACATCTTGTTTTAGTATGATCTCCATCTTAACTCCTCCTTATTTCAATAAATCTGTTACGTATGGTAGAAGTGCCAAGTGTCTTGCACGCTTAACAGCTTGAGCAACTTTTTTCTGGAATTTTAGAGATGTACCGGTAAGTCTGCGTGGAAGAATCTTTCCCTGCTCATTAAGGAATCTCTTAAGGAACTCAGCATCCTTATAATCTACATATTTAATACCTGCTTTTTTGAAACGGCAGTATTTTTTCTTCTTAACCTCTACTGTAGGAGGATTAAGATAACGAATCTCATTGTTTACTTGATTTGCCATAGTTATTACCTCCTCAATTATTTTTGTTCTGCTTGGTTAGCTCTTCTCTTTGCGGCATAAGCAATAGCATGCTTATCCATTGCAAAGGTCAAGAAACGAATAATTCTCTCATCACGTCTGTACTGAGTCTCTAGCTTTTCAATAAATGCCGGCTCTGCCTTGAACTCAATAAGGTGATAAAAACCTGTAGTTTTCTTCTGGATAGGGTAAGCCAATTTCTTAAGGCCCCAATCCTGATCATATACAACCTCGCCACCATTCTCCTGTATAAAAGAGATGTATTTGGCAACCGCTTCCTTCATCTGAGCGTCAGATAAAACGGGAGTTGCAATGAAAACGGTCTCGTACTGTTTTAACATCTTCAGTTAAAATTTTAATGATTAATAATTACCTTAGTCTGTGCAGTTGCATCTGCATGGTCAGACCTTTAGGGCTGCAAAGGTACAATAAAAAATTCATTGTCCAAATTTATGTTAGCGTTGGCGTTGGCATTGGCTTTGGTCTAAATTCCTTTGAAAGCGTTTTGCAAGATTTTAGAAAGAACTGTTTTATGTAAAGTATTAATAATAAATAATTTAAAAATTATGTTTGCAAGATAGATTTTTCGTTTAAAAGCTCTTTCTTTCATTAAATCCATACCTTTGCAGTGTAAGAAAGAAGAAAATATTGAACAATGTAAATAGCAGAATAGGGCAGGATTTGATTTCCTGCCCTATTCTGTTGTACACATTCCACATCTAAATTTAAGCAATACAATCACCCATCTCAGATACCATCTTCTTAAGCCTGCTCTTCCGCACATAAATATTCTGCGGAGTATCATTTAGAATAACACTTATCTCCTGAGCGGAAAATCCTGCATAAACCAAATTAAGCAACTTTACATTATCCTCTTTCAATTGAGGATACTTGTCTCTCATCCTCTTAATGATATTGTCATTCTTTGCATTTACAACCTCCTCCATAACTTCAAAGTTATCACCGCTCAACTTTAATTTAAGCAGATCTTCTACCTTTTTTTGTAACATTCTGGAGTTTCCTGTCTCATAATAGGTCCTTACCAACTCCCTCACCTCTGCAAAACGCCCCTCCAACAGCTCCTTAAGGTGGCGTTCCTTCTCTTTATGAACATCCAACTGCTGCAATATCCTGGCCTTTCCCATCTCAGAAGAGGATAGTTTTTCATCCATCATCTTAAGAGACTGCATATAGCTCTCTATCTCTGCATTTTTTCTCTCTATTCTCCTTTTATATGAAACAACCACAACCACAATAATCAAGATAGCAATAAGCAATATCAGCGTATAAATTGCTATCATGTATCTGCTTTTCTGGTCTGCCTGAATATTCTTTAGTGTAAGATCTTTTTGCCAATACGCATTCTCAATATCTCTTATGGACTGCGTTCTCTCCACGGTTGCAATTGAATCTATTATAACAAAATATTTCTCTTTATATTCGAGTGCCAACTTATAGCTGTTCTCTTTTTTTGCAATATCACTCTTTAAAGAATAGATCCCGGCCTTCTCAATACCACTCAATGCCCCTTTTGGTGATGCCGGCGAATATCTCCATTCAACATACTTGTCTATATATTTAGAAGCAATTGAAGTATTCCCTTTATAAGAATACACATACGCCATAAAAAGGTAATCCTCAGGGTTATCATTACCTCTGTTATATCGGGAATAAACCTCTTTTATATCCTTTATTGTCTCATCTACAGAGGATTCTTTTCCAAAATAGCCGCTCAACAGAGATGTTGAGTAGTTCAAAGACTGAGTCTCATATTTTTTAAACAATGTAGAATCTGTTTTTCCTTTTTTTAGCAGGGAACGCTCCTTCTCTGTAAGCTCCATGGCAATGGCTCTTGCCTTTCCATAATTGAGGATCGCCTCCTCATAATTTTTGTTCTTAAGATGTATTTCTGCAATTTTGCCATACAGACGCATCACCTCCTCTTTTCTTCCACACTGCAAATAGCTATCTTTAGAGAGATTATACATATTAAGAGCGTTGGTAAAATCCAACCTATTATAATACAGTTCTCCTTTATACCAGTTTATTCCCCCTTTAAGTAACTCATTCTTAATATTATTGCAATACTTTTCGGCCTCTAAGAACTCCTCCATGGCCATATAGTCATCCCCCTTTTTAAACAACCTTTCCCCCTCTTTAAAATGTTTTACGGCCTCCTTACCGGAATTGTTATCTGAAAATATTCCCTGTCTTCCCTTATTGGACGAGGTCCCCCACTCCATTACACAGACAAAAACCACAACCAAAAGCGACAGCATTACAAATATACCTGCCTTAGAGAATATTAATTTATTTATTAGTTTTTTATCCATACCATATTTATATTGTGTACAAATATAGCTAATACTCCTCTTCCCGACAAAGTAAAAAATAAGCAGATTAAAAAAGAAAGAGGGCAACCGTATAATTGGGGTCACCCTCTCTAACTTCAAGAAATAGAAAGTGCAAATACAAGACCTGCTGTAGTTGCCTTTAAAAAAATCTCTCTATTTATTTCTTAGGAGCCTCCTTTAGCACCTCCTTAACAAATTTCCACCATTTTTCAACACTCTCAATGTTAACTCTTTCGTCTGGTGAATGAGGAGAAAAGATTGTAGGTCCGCATGAAACCATATCCCAGTTTGGATATGTTCCGCCAAGGATACCGCACTCTAAACCTGCATGGATAGCCATTACAGCAGGTTCTTTCTTAAACAGGCTCTTGTAAACCTTCTTCATCTCTTTAAGAATAGGTGAGTCCATATTTGGAGCCCATCCACTGTAACCGCCACTGAAAGTAACCTTACCGCCTGCAAGTTCAAATGCGCAACGCATCTTCTCTGCCAAATCATCCTTTGCTGAATCAACTGAGCTTCTCATAAGAGAGTGAACCATAACTTTACCATCACCAGATTTTACAATAGCCATATTGTTTGATGTCTCAACAAGTCCCGGCATTGCATTGCTCATCCTTTCCACGCCGTTAGGGCAAACATAAAGAGCCTTGACAACGTTAAGTGCTGTTGCAGAATCTATAGCTTTTGCTGTAATCTTCTCCTCTTTAAGCTCTATGTTAAGATCCTTGTCTGTTGCAGCATATTCGGTTTTAAGTTCTGCAAGTTTCTGTGCAATAACCTTCTTAGCCTTTGCCATTTTAGCTGCAGGGATAGCAACCTGAGCGACAGCCTCTCTTGGAATTGCGTTACGCATATTGCCGCCCTCTATAGAGATAAGCTGAGCTCCGCAATCTCTTAAAAGAGGAAGCAATACTCTGGCGATAACCTTATTTGCATTTGCTCTGTATAGATTTATATCCATACCTGAATGGCCGCCAACCATACCGTTGCATGTAAGTACAGCAGTCTTGTTGTCTTTTGCAACAGCCTCTGTTTTATACTTGATTGTTGCAGAAGCATCCAAACCACCTGCACAACCAACATAAAGTTCTCCCTCTGTCTCTGAATCCAAATTGACCAAAATATCACCTTTTAAAAGTCCGGGTTTTAATGCACGAGCACCTGTCATACCGGTCTCCTCATCTATAGTGATAAGCACCTCTATAGGACCATGAACCAATTCCTTATCCTCCAATACAGACATTGCGACTGCACAACCCAAACCGTTGTCTGCTCCAAGTGTGGTTCCGGTAGCATATACCAAATCACCCACAACTCTTGTTTTGATTGGATCTTTCTGAAAGTCATGTTCAACATCTGCATTCTTCTGAGGAACCATATCTACATGAGCCTGAAGAATAATCCCCATCCTATCCTCCATCCCTTTTGTTGCAGGTTTGCGGATAATTACATTGCCTATCTCATCCATCATGCTCTCCAAGTCCAACTTCTTGCCAAATTCATAAATATACTTGGCAGCCGCCTGCTCATGTTTTGATGGGCGAGGAATCTTTGTTAGCTCATAGAAGTTCTTCCATACAATTGTAGGATTCAAATCTGTAATCTGTTTCATAATAATATTATTTAAGTGTTTTTATCTTATTAATCTGTCTGACTCTATTTTACCAACAACGTCATTGGGAACGAGACAATCTTACCAAACTGATAAACCTGTATCCTTGTCTGCAAAAGGACCTTTGCGCCATCTATTATCTTGGCATTCATTGTTACAGGTTTTCTATAAACAATGGAGTTCTTTGCAATCTGACCAATCTGTTCTACCATTGTTGGTGATATTGGCTCTGCCTCCTGCGAAAGTTCAACTACAATAGGTCTTCCGCTCATATCATCTGCCGGCAAAAGCCCTTGAGTATCCGATATTCTAAAGGCAATATACATCTGTTTTGCCGCATCTGCTCTTGGCACTACATCAAACAGCATTGTCTGTTGGTCCTTTACACTCTTTCCATAGAACAGACTCATATACTCCTGCTCCAATTTAGAGAGTTCGTTAAGAGCCGCACCCATTGCCTCTCCACTATATGTAGCATCCGTATCTCCGGTAATAATATCTATCCTTTTCTGTCTCAGCTTCAAAATCATCCCGGCAGTCTCCTCCGCCTTCTTCTCTATACTTTTCTCAACAATCTGTTTCTGTTGAACAGGTACATTTTCAAGCCCCTCTGCAGTCTGGACTGTCTTATAAAGGGTTGTTGTCTCTGTTGTTAAATTAGATGACACACCTGTCTCTGCAAATGTTGCGCTGTTTGCGTAGGATGGAAATCTCCAGCTGTTGGATTTACCCACATTACCATCTGACGTAACTATAAGCCCTTGGCTTGAAAATCCAAGGAAATTTGCCTGTCCGTTCTTTATGTTACCCAAATTGATTGCCATACTAAAGTTAGGGTCTGCCTCAACAAAAGGGATCATCTCTATGCTGTTTATCGTATAAAACTCCCCACTGGCAGACCTTGCCGGATTACCAAGATACTTTTCTGCATATTTGGCGTAAGGGCCGGCCACAAAAGACTCGTGGTCTGCAACAACCTTAAGACCTATCGTTGTACTTGGCAACGAATACACCACTGTTCCGCTTGGAGCATTCTCCCCGGGTCTAAGCACTTGAGAATAACCGCATGTTGCAAACAGCAATGCAGTTGTAACTAAACAAATAAACTTTTTATTCATAACCGTAAGTTTTACATTCATAATAAAATTATATCTTAAAGCATATAACAGCTCGTATTGTTCGCTTTCGTTTAACCTTTCCTCATAATTGGCTTTAGCTTTGGCATTGGCTTTAGCTAATTTAAGTTTATTGGCATTGGCTTTAGCCTTCTACACCTTCTTTACACTCTTTACACTAAATTCCAACTCCAACGCCAAACAGGTCTATAGGAAAGGGTTCTTTAACTGTGATAACAATATATTATTATAGGTATCTTTCTCTTCCCTGCTAAGTTCACGTTTCCACCGTTTATGACTCCACAGCCAATTGTATCTGTTCTTATTAATGGATTCCTCCAATAACCTTGCATATCTCCTTGTTATCTCCCCCTCTTCCAACATTGACGGATCCTCTGTAATGGCCGTAAATCTTATGCTATATCTGCCTCTTCTTACTCTGAATATATGCAGAAAGACAACAGGAAGGTTAAGCTTTGCAGCTATATACTCAGGTCCTCCCAACATAGCGGTTGGCTGGTTAAGGAATTGAACTATCATCTTATCCTTACCAATAGGGTTCTGGTCCGCTATTAACGTGTACAGAATCGTCTCCTTCCTGTTGGCAATAATATGTCTCATTATCCTATGGGATTCCACCACTCCGCCATCCTTTTTAAATTTTTTGAACTGATGCATACGCATCATCTTCATTATAGAATCTGCAGAGCCTCCGTGCGGCTGCTTGTAGGCCAAGGCATATTTGCCGTTTGAAAAATTATCATTTTGTCGGGAAGCGGGGTCTCCAAACATTGATCCTATCATCTCCCAGTTTCCACTATGTCCCATAACCGTAAGCACAATATTATGACGCTGAGTAATATCTGCAATTACCTCCCTGTTTTCAACGGTTACAACCTTGCACATCTTCTTGGGGGAGGCCGAGATAGCCCAAATACCCTCCAACATAATGTCACACATGTATCTGTAGTACTCTCCCGCTATCTTTTTTATCTCGCCATACTTAAGGTCAGGAAAGCTTCTGGCCAAATTCATATAGACAACAGAATTTCTATACCTTAGCAGATACTTGAACAAAAAGGCGGCAATATCAGACAATACGTACAGGAATCTCAGCGGCAACAAAGAGATCATATACAGCAAACACCACCTTATATTTAACAACAATTTTCTCATTAAATTTAGTCTATATCGCTAATCCCCTACAGTAATCAATGACAAATAACAAATATAGGAGTTTTTTTTTATATTTCTTTGGCTTCACCGTTTTCTGTATGTTTTTTACCTGACAATGTACTTTTTTGCTATCTAAATCTTATGAGTTAAGATGGGACATTTTGATTTATATTAAATTTTAATATCTTTGTAGGTCTTTTGAGAATTTGTTAAAGAAATATTAACCTTAAAATAAATTAAAGCAACTTATGTTTAAAAACCATCCTAAAGGATTGTTAGCTGCAGCAATCTCCAATATGGGAGAGCGTTTTGGCTACTACATCATGAACGCGGTATTGGTACTGTTCCTCTGCTCAAAGTTTGGTCTTAGTGACGAGAAAAGTACCCTTATCTATTCAATTTTCTACTGTGGAATATATGTATTAAGCCTTGTAGGCGGTATTATTGCAGACAGGTATCAGAATTACAAGGGAACCATAATGTCTGGTTTGATTATTATGTGTTCAGGCTATGCATTGCTCTCTATTCCAATTCTTGCAACCGCTCAAAACACAAGCTGGTTACTTCCGCTTACATGTTTTGCGCTGTTTTTAATAGCATTTGGTAACGGTCTGTTTAAAGGCAACTTGCAGGCTATCATTGGTCAGATGTATGACAATTACGAAAAAGAGGCAGAGAAACAGGGACCTGAGGCATTGGTTCTTGCAAAGAGCCGCAGAGATTCCGGTTTCCAGATCTTCTATGTGTTTATTAATGTTGGCGGTCTTATTGCACCTTTCGTTGCCCCTCTTCTTAGAGAGTGGTGGTTAAAGGTTCACTCATTGGTATATAATGCAGATCTTCCTGCTCTATGTCACAAATACCTTAACCTTGGTACAGGGATGGATGCAACAGACGCATCTAACCTTAACGAGCTTGTAAATAAGGTAGGCGGTTCTACCGCAGATCTTACAGGTTTCTGTACACAATATTTGGATATATTCAACACAGGTATCCACTACTCATTCATAGCTTCTGTTGTAGCAATGCTTATTTCACTTGTAATCTTCATTGCTTGTAAAAAGGTATTCCCTACTCCAGGTAAAAAGGCTAAGGCCGAGTCTGTTACATATACAGCAGAGGAGAAGCAGGCAATGGCAAAAGAGATCAAACAGCGTATGTATGCTCTGTTTGCAGTACTTGGAATAGTAATATTCTTCTGGTTCTCATTCCACCAGAACGGTGCTTCACTATCTATCTTTGCTCGTGATTTTGTAAACACAGACAGTATTGCTCCGGAGGTATGGCAGGCTGTAAACCCATTCTTTGTAATTGTGCTTACCCCTATCATTATGTTGCTGTTCGGTTCACTTGCAAAGAAGGGAAAAGAGATCTCAACCCCTAAGAAGATTGCAATTGGTATGGGTATAGCAGGTGCGGCGTTCTTGTTCCTTGCAATCTTTTCATTTGTAATGAACTACCCTTCTGGTACAGATTTCAAGGCAATGGCAGATTCTGCAAAAGCCGGCTTGAAAGCAGCTCCATGGGTACTGATTGTTACATATTTCTTCCTTACAGTTGCAGAGTTGTTTATCTCTCCACTCGGCCTTTCATTTGTCTCTAAGGTAGCACCTAAGAATATTCAGGGTCTGTGTCAGGGTCTGTGGCTTGGTGCAACAGCTATAGGAAACCTCTTCTTGTGGTTAGGTCCGCTTATGTTCAACAAGATTCCTATCTGGCAGTGCTGGAGCGTATTTCTAATAGTATGTCTTGTATCTATGGGAGTTATGTTTGGAATGGTTAAATGGCTTGAGCGCGTAACCAAATAATATTGTTACATCTAAATATTATATAAATTTAAGCATGCAGTCCTCAAAAAAGACTGCATGCTTTTTTACATAGATACACATTTGTTTTTTATGATATTTCTTAAAGACGAGAATTTGTAACATCATTGAAAAATGCGTTTTGCAAAACCACTAAAATAAAAAATATTAATATTGAGCAGATACAATAAACCACTATAAACCACCCCTTTGAACTTCTATTCTTTTCTTTTTTATATTTCTTGCATAGTATTTTGTATTTTTTATCATATAACACACTAACAGTTATTGAAATAGCCCAAGCCAAGATAAATGAAATAGCGAATGCATAATCAATAAACAATTTCGACTCTTTTATGCGGAATAATAATGCTATGGCATAAGCTATTGATAAGATATTGAAAAACAAACATAAAGCAAAAAGACCGGTTGCATGTATTTTGTGGTTTTTTGGATGGTATACAGGTTCAAATAGACTCCAGTCGTAAAATGAAATCATTCTGTAATACACATATTCAATTAATTTAAATCTATTCATTTTAAACAAATTCAAAGGTTTATTGTCCCCTATGCTTTATTCTTTATGCCTGCTAACGCCTATAAACGAAGATTTACTTTAAGGCGTTGTTTTGCCGGCTGCAAGCTGCGGATAGCTGTTGCCTGTGGCTGTTCGCAGGGTAGTAGTCGTTCCTCTCCACCACACTTCCGCTGTTCTGTTGGTGTTTGTATTTCTGTTGTATTTTCATTTTATTCATATTTTCTTCCCGATAAATCATAACAATACTTCGGTAAATTTTTACCGATATTTTAAAAATAAACATAGAGCCGGCCAAAGCAGGCTCAGCAAACATATAACAGCTCATTGAAATATTGTCAAAAATGAATGGTTAAGCAATAGGAATTGTGTAAAAAAGGTCACTAAACAGCTGATAATAAATAAAGAAAAGTATTGCATAATGAAATATTACATATAATACAACGAAATAAAATATAGAATCACAGACCCAATAATATATGAACCCACTAGCCAGCCTTTTACTATTCTATTTTTTTCATCTTTATATTTTATTTCTAACTCTTTGTATTTTTTTTCATTAAGAACAAATAAACTTAATATGGATAATAGAAAGCAAAGTCCATAAATAATGTTTATACCATATTTTGTCCCCAATACAATGCATAGTAAACCTATAAAAGTTAAAATATTAGAACAAATGGCAAGGAATAATAAAAATTTTCCAGAGATATAATAAGTGTTTTTTTCTCCCCACAGCTTGTAGAATTTGGAAGTTCTATAGAAAACATAATAAATTAAATCTTTCATGGCTTAATTATTTAAACGGTTGATAAACAGGTAAACCAGGATTAATTCCCATCTTAACTTGTGGAATTAATACTCTTTCCACATACATATAATGTAACTCTTTACCTCCGAACGACCAATATAGAGAAATACCTATTCCAATATCAGGCACAAAACCTATAGCTCCCATAAAAAAATCAAGCCCATGTTCTACCTTGCCCTCCAATGTCGATGCTTGCATAAACTGAAATCCAGAGGCAGACATGCCAATAATTCCTAAAGTTTTACCAAAATAATCTACACCCTTACCTAGTTTTGAAACTGAGTATGGCGTTACCCACTGATTGCCACGCCATCCGTTTTTATAGAATTTTGGTTTCCATAAACCTTTACTGTTTGTCAGCCTAAATGTAGCATTACTTTTTTTCGCTAATAATCCAATACTGCCGGCAATAGCAGAACCTTTTGACGAAAGGTCAGCAACCTTAGAATTAAGATCAGCCATACTGCTTTCATCATCTAAATAATATTCAGAACTTTGTTTGTATAGATTTCCGTCTTTATCCTTGCCTTGAGTATAAAGAGTAATTATTCCAAGATTTTCTTTAATGTAATTCTCTCCTATATTTGTCCATGTAATACCAGCATCATCTTCAATTGTAAGGTCTTGTGAATTTTTCCATTCAATCCCCAATCTTCCATCCTTTACCTTACCTTGGTACCAATCTCTCCCATCTACATCCACCGTGCTAATCGGATTTCCACCGCAGTACATATAAGGAGACATTGAGGCGTATTTCTTTGCTAACGGATCCGGAACAAACCACCGTCCGGTGAAGTCGTCATACATCCTTGCACCGTAATCTGTGAAGCCAATACCTCCAACCGTCTGTACCTCTTTGCCATTGTACTTGTAAAGGTTGGTCGTCAGTTGCGGATAGCTGTTGCCTGTTGAGGTTCTCATACCCAGAGGGTAGTAGTCGTTCCTCTCCACTACACTGCCGCTGCTATGTTGGCATCTGTATGTTAGCAGTGTTTTTGTTGTAATCATTGCTTCCCGATAAATTTTAATAACAGTCCCAGTTGTATAAGATATTGTTAAAGTTAAGGTTTTCTAAGTCTATTTCGTTTATAAAAAAATGAGCAAACCCAAAATCCCCCCACTCAACATTAAAGGATGTTACATCTTTCTTGTAAAAGCTGTTAGACTGCAAAAGCAATAGATTGTATCTAAAGTATTTACTGTAGGCAATTCTTGGATCCCCTTGAGCAAAAGAGGGAACTCCAAACATTTGTGCTATTAATTTATCTTTAGGTTCACCAGAGGAATGCCAAAACTCATTCATTTTTCCCACACAGAAGTTTACCTTTGTTTCACCGTTAATTAAGTTGCTGTCACCTTTTGTGCTCGTATGTTTTATCTGATTTGATATTGACTTTTCGTTAATGCTGTTGTCTATAGTTCTGTGAAACACAACTCTAAAGCCATTATCATGACACATATCGTTAAAATCCAACCCTAATAATTCATCCTTGTCATCAACAAAAAATTGTAAAATACCCGTTTTAGGCAAAATACCTGTTTCGGCACATACCTTAATATTCTCGCCTAATTCGTATCTCATCTGTTCTAAGTTTATTTGAGCCAAGAGCAAAAGATATTCACCATTATCATTTACAGGATACGCCTGCTTGGAAAAATCCCAATATGGTATTCCTCCAATTTTACTATCTGTTAACGAACACTTTTGAGACAAATCAGCCAAAAGAAATACTGCATAAGAATTATGTGCGCTTTTTCTGTCAAGTTCGTTTAATATTTGTTTGTTTCTTATTTCGTTAGAACGATATCCATAATAAATATATCCTATTAAGCATAAGAAAATGAATATGATAATGTAAGTGTAAGCTGCGTTCATAGCTTTTGTTTATAATTTATTTTTATCGGCTAATTATCTTTTTCATCTTTACTCCATCTACAAAAATTGTTCTTCTATTTATTGCCAAACTGTCTAAAAAAGGTGTGTAATAAAAAATACTATAATCAATAGAATGAGTAAACGATATATGGTATAAATTGCTTTTCTCATCCTTTACTTTATAAATTTCACTCCGTATTCTATCTTGTAATGGAAAAGGAATAAGAGATACGTTATCAGGGTATGATAAATATCCTTCCAAGTAAAATTTACACATTTTAGTGGACCCCTTTAATATCAAGCTATCAGTATTTAGTTGGTAGTTTTTTCCATCAATGTTTAACATCCACTTTACTTCAGTATTTGATCTTAGAGGATTATCAAAAATAAAAACATAATGATCATTGTTACTTTCAGTTTCTTTTACCGAAATTGGGATATTGTTAAGATACGTAATAGTACTTTTGACATATATCCTTTTATTGTTCATCCCTTTTTCCCATTTTCCATACGAAATTTTTTTTATAAAACCTCCTTTAAATTGGTAATAGAAAGTACCATCATTTTTTAATTCAATATAATTTGTGACAGGTATTGTATTAGGATACCTACCATGTATAGGAGCTGTATATATTCCTGCCACGTTCTGTTGAATATGGCAGGAATTAAGCTGTACAATTTGTAACAGTAATAAAATAAACGTTAACAAATGATTTCTATTATAGGATTTAATCATGATGCAAATTGTAATAAACAAATTATTTACGCTTGTAGTTTTCAGAACGATAAATATAATTACCCGTATTTGGATCTTTCAATCCCAATAGCTATTGTAATGTTATACCGAATACATTTTTAGGAGTCTTTGAATCCGATATAGGAATAATTCCGTTAGTAATAGAATACTCAATTCTATAAGCTTGTATTTCAAGTTTATATGGATTTAGCATTAAAACATTATTACTTCCTACCGGATTAAAAGATATTTTACCACAATGATACTGGATAGCATGAGTGACCTCATGCGCCCTGTTCCCAGTTGTACCATAATTATTTATAACTATGGTACCATCTATGTTTGAAGATAAGGTTGCTGTCGTACCTTGAGCTACTGTATTAAAAGTATAGATAGTACTTGAATTCTCTAATTGATTTAAACCATCATTTAGAGTTGACAAAAGGCTTCTTTGGATTTTTACATTTTCTAATTTGAATTGCTCCTTTAAAATTTGATTATCTTTTTTATCTGAACTTAGTGATACATTATCTTCAATTCTTTTAATTCTTGCATTTATTTTTGCTTCTTGTTTTGATAATAAATAATCCCGTTTATTGGCTTGCTGTATGAGTGATTCGGCAATTTCTTTATCTTTATCATCTTTCCATTCCATTCCGTTCCAGTCAATATACATTACCGGATTTCCGCCGCAGTACATATAAGGAGACATTGAGGCGTACTTCTCTGCCAACGGATCCGGAACAAACCATCTGC
>ENA-OOYV01000196-OOYV01000196.1-human-gut-metagenome-genome-assembly--contig:-NODE-196-length-47818-cov-9.109960_pt1 | contig 47818 bp, 41 predicted proteins | sample MGYA00241704_ERZ501380 | MGnify/ENA primary metagenome ERZ501380 (study PRJEB25962, sample SAMEA2042984) | human gut metagenome | biome: human gut; feature: human-associated habitat; material: faeces...
TATTTCTCATTTTTTATTTTTTCACTTACTGTGACATATCTATTGTAAACCTATACTATTTTTTATTTTTATCGAAGTATACGCTCTAATTCTACGGAATTAGCACTCTGTAGATTTATTACATTTTATTTACATTTTCAAAAACATAGATAACTATTGTCTTATTATCTTTCCTTTTCTTACGGATACATTCTTTTGAATTAATAGCATTGTAATTCTAAAAAAAAAAGAAAGGTCCTATAATAGGAACCTCTCTTTTCTCTGTTAGCTTTTTAATTCTAGTTCATCATAGGCAACTGTTGTTGTTCCGTATTCGGGTTTTTCACTACGAATAATGTGATATTTCGGTCCATTATCCAGTACTTGAACAATTATTTCATAACTGTCACCTACACTTGATACTTCCAAAACTTTTGCTTCAATTGCTTGATGAAGGTCTCCACCATATACCTCAATAACATCATCTTCTGGTGAAGAATTAAGATATGTGATATAGTGTCCAACATCGCCATCGCTTCTTTTGATAACAACTTGTGCAAGGAATTTATTATCCTTCCATTTTTCTACATTTTCCACTTTAGCACTCACTTTATTTGGATTTCTTTCAACTGGTTCATTCCGGTTGCAAGCTGTGCATGCAAGCATAATCATGGTTGTCATCATAACTGCAATAGCTTTTTTAGTATTCTTTTTCATAATGATTGTTCCTCCTTAAATTGACTTGGAGGTTCTGTACCCCCAAGATTATATAAATATTTTGGGCGTACAAATAATTTTTATAATTCTATTATATCACTTTTTTATGTGAATTGCAAGTTTTTTTTAAACTTTTGTTCTTATATTCGCTAAGTTACATGTTAATCAATTCAACAAAAAAAATTTAAAATAGTCTTTAGCTTTATATAAAATTAGGATAAAGCTATTTATAACTTTATCCTAATTTTAGTTTATACTATTCTTTGCTATAATTTTTATTTAAGCTATATTAAATCTTCTCTTTCAACTCTAAAACTCTTTACAGTTTTATTTCCTGAAGCATCAACAACTGTAATTGTATACTCTCCTGGATTTTTAGGTCCATATGTAAATACATAATCTGATTTTATAGGAGTTGTAAAATTCTTTTTACTTGTTCCTCCTCCTATCCTTTGTAATACGTATTTTTTTATTCCTGAATTACTACCATCAGTTAAGTGAAAATTAATTTTTCCATCTTTTATTGTTCCAACATCAACTGTAGGTGCTGTATTATCAACTTTTATTTGAAGCTCTTTTTCAGCACTACTATGTGGATCTCGTAAATAAATTGTTCCCTGTGGTATTATAACCTTTAAATCTCCAGTATTTATTCCATTTCCACTCGTTCTTTCCAATGTTAATAAATATGCTCTATCTGATGTACCATACTTTTCAAGTTTTGTAGTTATTCCTTCTGTACTTTTACCTTCTAGCTTTATATTTTTGATATAATCATCATAAAGTTTAGTTTTAACATTAGATACTATTTTATATGTTACTCTATCACCCACATTATTTAAATTTAAATTTCCTGTTTGTTTATAATAAGTTTCACGACTCATAACATTTCTTGTAGAAAATTGAACTTCTGGATAATAGTAGTAATATTTTTCATTTCCAAGTGAATCTTTAGTAATTAATGTTATCATTTCACCAGTTCTAGTTACTAATTTTATTGGTTCTGTATATTTTCTGAATTGGCCTTCTTGTATAGGATTTTTTATATCATTTCCCTTTATCCACTTATAATAAACTTGGCCAATTCCTCCAGTAATTGACGCATTTACCGTCGTTTCACTTCCATTTTGAGTTACCTTTCCTTTTGCAGTAGGTGCTGTATTATACACATATATTGACGAATAAGTATTAGTTCCTTTCTTAGATACGTTTCCAACTGTATCCTTTAAGAAACCTTCTGCAAAGTAGAATGAAACTTTACCATTACTACTTCCTGCTGTTATAGTAACATTGTATGTAGTATCATTAATCTTAGTAAATTGTACTTTACTTTTACTTGCACCACTTCCGCTAAGAATCATTTTACTTTTATCAATAGTTACTTTTTCATTTGTAATTATTTGCATTGTAACATGATTCTTCTTGGCATTTTGACTTGTTATATATCTATAATTACCGTTTTTTACATGATTTGTACTTATAACTTTAAATGATTTAAAATATGGTTTAATAGTATCTATGTTTTTTATTGTTATTCCGTTAGATTTAGCAATATTATCATTATTATCTTTAACATAAATATAATATGTTCCATTTTTTGTTATAGTTTCACTCATTGTTTTGCTCTTCGAGATACTTTTATCATTATTTATATAATAGAATTTTACATTTTGATAATTTGGTTCTGTTGTAATAGCATATGATCTAACTCCTGCTCCAGAATCGGAACATTTAAATCTTAAAGTTACTTTTTGCGCTGGAGCTGTTGTACTTAACTTTATATTTTCAATTTCAGGTGGAGTACTATCTATACTATTTACTGTTATAGCATTACTACGAGTATAATTTCCTTTAGAATCCACTAAGTAAAGATAATATGTACCATTTTTAGTAATATTTTCTGTAAAGTTTACGCTTTTATATGTTGTACTATGGTCTTGTGCAATATAATAAGCTCTACCACCATATGTTGGGCTTGTAGAAACTATGTAATATTTTATTCCATATGTTCCCATATTTCCACTTATTCTTAACGTTGCTTCAGATGCAGTTTGCTTTTCAATTTTAAATGTACTTATAGTAGGCTTTGTAATTTTAACCGTTTGTGGTCTGTTATTGCTATTACTATTACCACTACTATTAGCATTGTTTGTTGGTTTAGGATTTGATAAAGTCTTTTCGTCTGTGTAATAACGATACTTAGTTCCATTCTTTATGTAATATATTAAAATACGATAATTAATTTTACTGTTATTCCCAAATACTGTATTCAAACTATACATATTTTGTATACACTTTGCACCTAATGCTTGTTTAGAATCAATAATCGTCTTCCATTTTCCACTTTCTTTTCTTTGAACAATAAATTTAGCAATGGATGTTATATCTGAATCAAGTACTTTTATATATAATTTTGCATTGTTTTTGTCGGCTGATAATGTTGGTGCCTGTTGTTGTGGAGCACCATAAGTAAAATCTGTAATATGACCTTTATTTTTATAGGCTTTTTCATATTCAGTTTGTGATGATACTTGAGTTTGTGAGTTATTGTTACCACTATTTGAACTACCACTTGTACTACCACCTGAACTACTATTCGAACTGCTATTTGATTTTAAATTACAGCTTTTCTCTAAAAAAGATTCCTTATCATTTTGATTTTTTGCATATACTGTATATGTACCTGACTCTGAAATTTTTATTGTACCACTAACACTTGTTTTATGTTTACTTGTACTATAGTTTCCTCGTGCAAGAATTTTTCCACTTGGACTCTTTACACTATAAGATTTAAGACCACTTGAAGTATTACTATTGATTGAGTATGTCAATTGTCTTTGTGTATTATTTATTTTAGCTGATACAATTGGTCTCGTGTCTCTCTTATCTAGATATTCTATAATTGTATTACTTGGAAATGCATTAGATTCAACTTTTGCATCTCTAGGTATATATGCCTTTGTTAGATTTTTACATCCGATAAAAGCCTCTAATTTTATTGTCTTTACTCCTTCTGGTATTGTTATTTCTTTTAAACTTGTACAATTTGCAAAGGCTCTTCTTGATATAGTATCTACTGTACTCGGAATTTTAACACTCGATAAGCTACTACACCCTTCAAATACATTGTTTTCTATCTTTGTTATTCCTTTGGCTAATTCTATTGAAGTTAACTTTTTACACCCTTGAAAAGCCCCATCTTCTATTATTACATTTGGTATGTATAATGAATCCATTATTCCACTATTACTAAATGCATAACTTCCTATTTCAGTTAAATTAGTTGCATTTTTTAAATCTAATGTAAATCCTTCACTTGACCTATAATTTTCAAATCCAGACCCTAAAATTTTCTTTACAGGCATTTCTACTTCTGCAAATGTAGTAAAGTGATTACCTTGGAATGTTCTACTTTTTACAGCCACTACCATAGTCTTTGGTATCTTAAGCATATCCATAGATTTATATTTACCAATCGATGCATACATATCATTTATTTTATATACAATAGAAGAATCAAAGCGCACACTTTGTTCAATTGCATAATAATATTTAAATTCTGGAGTTATTCCAAATGTATCTTTGCCACTTGCTATATAAGCACCATTTTTCACATTCAGTAATTTGTCTGTGTCGTCTGCATAGCTTGTACTTATTCCGAAAACAGAAATTATAATTTCCATTAAAAGAATAGAAACTATTAAGATGGAAATTTTTTTAATTGTATATTTCTCCCATTTCATATTTATCACCCTTCCTTTTATATTTTATTTCTAATTTCATTATAGCTTTTACATTTCCATTGTCAATATCAGGTTTTGCCCTTCATCTTCAAGCCTATTAATTTCATATACGGATTTACAAACTTATGGTTTTTTTACATTTTTATTACATTTTTAGAACAAAATTTATATTCTATTTGGATTTTCTAATTTCACCTACGGAAATAATTATTTTTTAAATTATTTTATAATGTATAAATTACATTGCACTAAAAAAATGGAGGTAGATTTTTTATCTATACCCCCATTTTTCACACTAACTATTTAGCTCAGAAAGCTTAACAGGAAGTGTATCGCCTTTTTCATAATGTTGCCACTTAACAACATTATATTGTTTTCCTGCATAATTAACCATAACATTGTAGTGACTATCGTCAACTTTTGTGCAACTTAATACTTCAACTAACATTGAAGGAGCATTTAGCTCTTCTTCTTCCACTTCTATAAACCGTCCACTTTCAACTTTCTCTTTGCGTTCAATAATGAAGTACTCTTCTTCTTTTTCAGAACAGAAAACTTCAACTTGGTATGATTGTGTATCAGGATTATATTGAACATTTTGTACCCTTGCCTCCAGTGAATTTGAATCAGGTTTCACTGTTTGGGATGTAGCTGGTTCCATTGTTACTTTGGTCGATTTTAATGTGGGTTCTGTAGTCGGTGCTGTAGCACATGCTGTCAGCGTTGTAAGTATTATACTTGCGAATACAACAATAATGGCCTTTTTCATAAAGCATCCTCCTTAAATTGACTTGGAGGTTCTGTACCCCCAAGATTGTATAAATATTTTGGGCGTACAAATAATTTTTATAATTCTATTATATCACTTTTTTATGTGAATTGCAAGTATTTTTATTCTGGTATTTTTTCGTTTGTGCCTATTTTAGTTTGCTTTATTTTACACTATCCTATTAGGAACTACATTTTCAGATATTTTATTACATTTCCTTTACATTTTTGTAATATTTGTAATAAATTTTTCTCTAACTCTTGGAAATGAAGTAATCATATGTTAAAAAACATAAATAAAAAGACCTCTAAACTATTTTCTAGCTTAAAAGTCTTTTACTTGTTATTAATGTTTATTCTCTTTCTTTTTCTTTAAAACAGCTATTATACCTAATGCTATTATACAACCTACGATAATAACTCCAACAACAATATATAAAATTCTAGTTTGACCTGTTTGTGGTATATTATTATTTTCTTTTATTGTTTCCTGTTTTGTTTCATTCTTTTGCTCATCTTTTGGTTCGTCTTTTGGTTCAGCTTTTGGTTCATCTTGCTTTTTATCATTAACTATTTTTATAGTAATTATTCTATCACCTTGAGAAATTAAATTCTTACCATCATTAGAAGTAATCTGTTTTAATTTTATTTGTGTTTCCATATCGCTTAAATTAGATTTTAATTTAAACTTTATCATTCCAATACCTTCTGCTTCTTTTACTCCAGATGAAATATTAGTAAATAAAACTTTTCCATACTTTTCACTTGTCTTACTGCTATTATACTCATATTCCCATTTATTTTTGTTTATAAATTCGATACTTTCAAAAACATTTTCATCGTATTCTAGGTCTGCTTCGATTACATTTATGCCATATGTTCCTGCATTAATTTCACTAATATTCATGTCAACATATACTTCTTCTCCTGGTTTATAAATTTCCTTTTCAGCCTTTGCATCAAATTTAAATGAACTTGCATATACAAAGGCATTATTTAGAACAATTAAACTTAACATTATACCAAAAATAAATATTTTTTTTATCTTCGTATTCATCTTTTGTTTTCACTCCTTATCTGCTCTTTTATTTATACTATAATTTTATATTATAACTAAATAATATTCAAGCCATACTTTTGTTATTATTTATCTCTAGTGTCCCTAATCACTACGGAAAATAGAGGTATGTACTTTTTTACAAAAATATTATTTTTTTATTACAATTATTATGAACTTAATTTCATAGATAATAACTTACTAATTCCACTTTCTTCCATTGTAATACCGTAAACTGTATCTGCTGCCTCCATTGTACCTTTACGATGTGTAATTACTAGAAATTGAGTGCTATTACTAAACTTTTTCAAATATTCAGCATATCTATATACATTTACGTCGTCTAATGCTGCTTCTATTTCGTCTAAAACACAAAATGGAGCAGGATTTATTTTCAATATTGCAAATAATAGAGCTATTGCTGTAAATGCCTTTTCTCCTCCAGATAAAAGCATCATATTTTGAAGTTTTTTCCCTGGTGGTTGCACTTTAATATCTATGCCGCATTCTAATATGTCGTTTTCGTCGTTTAAGATAAGTTCTGCTTTTCCTCCACCAAATAACTCAACAAATACTTCTCCAAAGTTCTTATTGATTTGCTTGAATTTTTCACTAAATTGATTCTTCATAGTTTCTGTCATGCTTTGTATTACTTTTCTAAGTTTTCCTGCTGTGTTATCTAAATCTAGTCTTTGCTCGCACATAAAGTCATATCTTTCCTTTGTTTTCTTATATTCTTCAATTGAATCGATATTAATACTTCCTAAATCTCTTATTTGATTTCTTATACTCTTAACTTCCTTTTCTGCAATGGCTATATTTTCAGGTCTTGGATATTCTTCTGCATTATTCGGAGTTATTTCATATTCCTCCCACAATTTATTTATAATTTCTTCTAAACTTTGCTCTGTATTTGTTTTCTTTACATTCATTTTAACACATTGCTCTTTAATATCTTCAATAACATTAAACTGCTGTGTAATTTCTTTTTCAAGGTTTGATAATTTTTGATTCTTTTGTGTTCGAATTTCTTTTAATTCATCTATTTTACCTGTGCTATTTTGAACACTTAATTTTACTTCTTCAATCTCATTTTCAAACTTTATAATTTCTTCTTTTAACATTTTGTTTTCTTGTCTCATTTGTTCTGTTTGCTCTATTTTATTATTAATGCTTGACTTTTGAAGATCAATATCTTGGTTTATTCTATTTATCATTTCTTCAATTGATAACCCACTTTCATCAAATGAAGATACAGATATTTTTAAATTTGTAATATCAAAATTCAAATCATCAACATATTTTTGGTTATCTTTATTGTACTGTGCAAATTCTGTTATTTGTTTATTGTATTCATCAATTTGGCTTTCTAAGTTTGTAATTTCGTTTTTAAGACTTTCTTTTCTACTTTCAAACTCTTTTATTGTATCATCTACTTTTTGAATTTCTTCTTTTTGCATTTTAAGGTTTTTCTCTAAATTTTCGATTTTTTCTTCAACTGAAATCATTTTTTGTTTTTCAGTTGCATAAGTAATTTCTATTTCTTTTAAATACTGCTCCAAATCCTCTGCTCTTTTTATAATACTTTGAATAGAGTTTATATAATTCTCTTTTTCTTTTTCTAATTTTTCTTTCTTTTCTTCTAGATTACTTATTTCCTTTTGTAAATCCTCTATTTCTCTACTTCTACCTAATAAGTTGACAGTTTTACTTGGTACAGATCCTCCTGTAATTGCTCCAGATGGATTAATAATATCACCTTTTAAAGTAACTATTCTAAATGAATAATTATTTCCTTTTGCAAGGTTAATTGCTGAATTCATTTCATCTACAACTACAGTTCTTCCTAAAAGATTTAATATAATTTGTTCATATTTCTTATTATATTTAACTAAGTCTGAAGCAATTCCAATAACACCATTTGATTTTAATTTTACTTTGTCTAATTTTTTCCCTTTTACAGATGCTATCGGTAAAAATGATGCTCTTCCCAAATTGTTATTTCTTAAATATTCTATTAATTTTTTTGCATCTTGTTCTGTGTCTGTAACTATATTTTGCATACTTGCACCTAAACACATTTCAATTGCTGTTTCATATTTTTTATCCACCGAGATTAAGTTTGCAAGTACTCCATGCATACCTTTATTTAAACTATTATCTTTTTCACAGGCTATTAATAAAGATTTAACACTTTTTATATATCCGTCTTTTTCTTTTTCTGTTTCAATTAGAAACTTCCTTTTTGAGTCTTTTATTCTTATATCATTACTTATTTGATTAATTAAAGTTTCATATTCTTCTTGCTTTTTACTACATTCTTGCTTTGAAGCCTCTATTTCATTTTTTTCTTTTATTACATTATTTCTTTTTGTTTCCATTTCATAAAATGTTTTTGAAATTTCTTGCTTATCCATTCTTATAGAATCTAATTCAGAAATAACTTGAATATTTTGTGTTTTTAAAACTTCTTTTCTTTTTATTAGATTTTCTTCATTTGTTTTAATTGCTGTTTGCTCAGAAGATTTTTCGTATTTTTCATCTACTGATTTTTCTAGGTTTTTCTTTTTTTCTTCAATCTCTAATTCTTTACTTGACATTTTTGAAGTTAATTTATTTAATTCTTCTTCTTTTTCTTGTAATTCTTTTTGAAACTTTTCTTTATTTATTAACAAGTTTTCTTGTTTTTCTTTTTTTCCACTTTTTTCTTCTTCTAACTCTTTTATTCTTTTTTCAACTTCTTGTTTTTCTTCATCAAGTCTTTTAATATTTGCATTGTTGTTAACAATTTTCTCTTTAGATATACCTATATTTAAATTGATTTTTTCAATTTTATTGCTACTTTCAAAACCAATATTTTGTAATTCTTCTATTTGCATTGTTATATTATCAACTGCTGTTTTCAAGTCTTCTTTGCTTTTTTGCAGATTATCTAGTTTATCTGTTTCATCATTTCTTTGGGCTTCCATTATTTCAATATCTTTTATTAGTTTTTCTAACTTTTGTCTATATTCTTCTATGTTATATACAAAAAGACCAACTTCTATGTTTTTTAGTTCATCTCTTAAGCTTAAAAATTGTTTTGCTTTTTCTGATTGTATCTTTAGTGGTTCAATATTGCTTTCTATTTCTGCAATAATATCATTAATTCTTAATAGATTTAATTTTGTTTGTTCTAATTTTTTCTCTGATTCAGCTTTTCTTGTTCTGTATTTTACAATTCCTGCTGCTTCTTCAAAGATATGTCTTCTATCTTCTGATTTATTGCTTAAAATTTCATCTATTTTTCCTTGTCCAATAATAGAGTATCCATCTTTTCCAATACCTGTATCCATAAATAATTCAAGAACATCTTTTAATCTACATGGTACTTTATTTATAAAGTATCCTGTTTCACCACTTCTATATATTTTTCTAGTTACAGTAACTTCTGAGTATTCAATTGGAAGTTTTCCATCTGAATTATCTATAACAATTGAGGCTTCTGCAAACCCTAAAGATTTTCTATTTTGTGTTCCTGAAAATATAATATCTTCTGATTTAGCTCCTCTTAGTGATTTCATACTTTGTTCACCTAATACCCATCTAATACTATCAGAAATATTACTCTTTCCCGAACCATTTGGTCCAATTACACTTGTAATTCCTGGTTTAAATTCTAATATAGTTTTTTCTGCAAATGATTTAAACCCTTGTAATTCTAATCTTTTTAAGTACATTTTTTCACACCTTATCCCTATTTTTTTTATTTTAAATAATATTTTCATCTTTTAAAAGTTCTAAGCTACTATCTAATTCAAAAATATTTTCCTTGCTTATATTTTCATAGTAACCTTTTAAATCTAAATTATCACTAATTTTCTTCAAAGAATATAGCGGTATTTGGTATTTATCGCATAAAATTGCAATTGAATGTAACTCCATATCAAATGCCACATGTTCTGTTATATCTGTTTCTATAACAAAGCATTCCGCTGAATAACATTCTACTCTTTCTAAATCTTTATTTTTTAAACTTTCTAACTTTTGACTTCCGGACATCTAACATCACATATTTTTCTTCACCTGGGATTTCCCACTCATAATTATAACATCTTGTAATATTTACCCATTTACCCACTGGTATATCTGTAGAGCCTGCATATCCAATATTAATTATTAAATCTGGCTTTTTATTTACACATAAAAATTCTGCTACACTAATAGCAGTTCTTTGTTTTCCAATTCCTGATATTAATAGATTTATATTTTCATTTTTATATATATTTTCATCAGTTTTTATTAAATTTAATTTATTTGCAATAGATTTTGCTTCTTTTTCCATTGCACAAACAATTAGTATATTTTTCATTTTTAACATTTCCTTTTTCTTTACTTTTGTTTATTTTATTATATTTCCTTCAAAATATCAAGAGTGAAAAATAATGGTTTTAAAACCATATAATTAGTTTAAAATATTTTCTTTTCCATCACTAAATATAGAATATATCTTATTTGTATAGAATATATTTTGAATATTGTAGGTGATAATTTGAGAAAGAAAAGTTTATTTTTTATAAATGGTATACTACTTACCTTTACATCTCTTATTCTGCGCTTAATAGGAATGAGTTTTAGTATTTACATATCTAATAAAATCGGTAGTAAAGCTACTGGCGTTTTTGAACTTGTAATGTCAATTTACATGTTTTTTGTTACATTTGCTTTATCTGGAATAAATTTAGCATGTACAAGGGTAGTAACTGAAGATATTGCAAATGGAAGCAATGAAAATGTAAAAGCTACTGTGAAAAAATGCTTGCTTTATTCTCTTTTTTTTGGAAGTATTTCAAGTTTAGCTATATGCATTTTAGCTCCATTTCTTTCAAATGTAATTTTGCATAACCAGGTATCAAGCCTTCCTTTTTATGCTATTTCAATATCACTTCCATTTGTTGCAATGTCTTCTTGTATAAACGGCTATTTTTCTGCTGTGAGACATGTAGCCAAAAGTGCATTTGTACAAATTCTAGAACAAATAATAAAAATCTTTTCTATATCATTTTTAATAAGCAGATTTATGCCTTCAACTGTTGATTTTACTATTATTTCGCTTGTGCTTGGTGATTCATTATCTGAAATTATTTCCTTTTTAATTTTGTATTTTTTATATAGATTAGAAAAAAGAAAGCTTATAGATTATAGGTATAGCCCTAGCAAATTATCAAAAAAAATACTTAGTATCAGCATGCCAGTTGCAATAACTTCATATATAAAGTCTGGATTGTCTAGTCTAAAGCAAATATTAATTCCTATTAGTTTAGAAAAATACGGACTTGGATGCTCAGATGCCTTATCTTTTTATGGTATGATAAATGGAATGGCATTTCCTGTTATTCTATTTCCAAATTTATTAATTATGGCATTTTCAGGACTACTTATTCCAGAATTTTCTTATTCTAATGCTAAAAATGAAAAAAATAAAATAAAATATATGCTTACAAAAGCATTTAAATATACTCTAATATTCTCTTTTATTGTTGTAATTATATTAGTACTTTTTTCTAAATATATAAGCAAATCTCTTTTTAATGAAGTAGAATTGTCGAAATATATTATATATTTAGCACCACTTGTTATTTTCATGTATCTAGATAATGTTATTGATAGCATGCTAAAGGGTTTAAATAAACAAACAAAAGTAATGAAAATAAATATTATAGATTTATTAACAACTATATTCTTTATACTTTTTCTTTTACCTGTTGGAGGAGAAATAGGCTATATAATTATTTTATATATAAGTGAAATTTTAAACTGTTTGCTAAGCTTAAGAGCACTGCTTAAAACCTAGATTTTAATATTTTAAAATTAACGACATTCAAAAAATTAGATACAACATAAATTTATATTGTATCTAATTTTCATTTAACTATTAAATAAAGTTTTATTTTCATATTTTAAATTTATAATCCAAAGCTAATTCCTAGTGCACTATTAATTTTATTCATAATATTTTCATCTTCAATATGTCCTATCTTTTCTTTTAATCTGCTTTTATCAATAGTTCTTATTTGTTCTGCAAGTACAACAGAATCAGCTTTTAGTCCACAATCTTTTGGTTTTATTTCAATATGAGTAGGCAATTTGTTTTTTCCTATTTGCGAAGTAACTGCTGCTGCAATTACTGTGGGACTGTGTTTATTTCCAACATCGTTTTGTATAATTACCACTGGTCGTATGCCTCCTTGTTCTGAACCAATTACAGGACTTAGATCTGCATAAAACATGTCTCCTCTTTTGACTACCATTTTTCTCAACTCCTATATATATTTGTATATCTATTCGTCATTTATATATTTTAAATATTAGTTTTAAGATAAACGATAGTCTCTACTAAACTTATAAATCATTCGAATTTAAATTTTCTAACTTAAATGCTAATACTTCTTCTTTGCTTAAACTATCAAATTTTATCTCATTATATAATATGTAAATTAATGTTTTATTGTTCTTATCTTGTATTAACATTTTAGTTGGTTTATTTGTATTTTTATCAATGTATAATTTTTTGCAAGAAGTGTAGTTATTTGCGTCTTTAACTTTAGTTTCCATTATATATTCCCCATTTTCTTCTTTAATACCTTTTTGACTATTATTTCTGTAATCATTTATAAAACTAGAAAGCCATAAAGTATTTTCAGTCATATATTGATAATTCTCCAAAATAGTACTTAAACCAAGTTTAGAGTTTTTTATTTCTAATTTTCCATCTTGCAGGATTGTTTGAACTCCTTGTATATTACTTGGTTCTAATACTTCTTGTTTTGCACCATTTTCTTTGCTATATTTCTGACTTAGTTTATATTTATTTTCATTTTTATTACTTTGTACTGTTACTTCTATTTTAGCTTCATAAGAACTAATATTCAAAATATATTCTTCTACTCCTCCGAGCAGATTTATTAATTATATTATTTCCTATTTTTAAATTTTTATAATTACATTTTACAAAAAATGCAATTATAATTAAAATTAATACTATAAACAAAATTAATATAATACTTTTCTTTTTCATTTTATTTTTATAACCATCCTTTCCTTTATAACACTAAAAAAAGAATAGTTTTATACTATTCTTCTTTTAAATTTATATGCATTCGGTTTTAAAGTATTCTATTAGACAATCCTTAACCTCTTTTTCTGAGTTTAATGTATTAATTTTTTCTCTAAATTTACTTGCATCTTTTAGACTTCTAACATAACATGCTAAGTGTTTTCTCATTTCTTTGATTGCTATATTTTCTCCTTTTTCTTTTACTGCTAAACTTAAATGTTCTAATATAATTTCTAATCTTTCTTCTTTATTTGGAAATTCTTTATTATATGTACCAAACTCTAAAAAATCCGAAATTTGTTTAAAAATCCATGGATTTCCCATCGATGCTCTTCCTATCATAATTCCATCTACATTAGTTTGATTAAATATTTTTAGTGCATCTTCTGGTGTTTTTATATCTCCATTTCCTATAACTGGAATACTTACTTCCTTTTTTACTTCTTTCATTATATCCCAATTAGCAGATCCAGAATAAAATTCTTTTCTTGTTCTTCCATGTATTGTAACAGCACAAGCTCCAGCTTCTTGTGCAATTTTGGCCATTTCCTTTGCAACAATATGTTCTTTATCCCAACCAATCCTAAATTTTACAGTTACTGGTTTATTAGTAGATTTAACAACATTTTCTATAATTTCTCCTGCTAAACTTAAATTTAATAATAATTTGCTTCCATCTCCATTTTTAACAATTTTTGGTGCTGGACATCCCATATTAATATCTATAATATCGGCTATATTACTCACATATTTTGTTGCATATTTCATTGATTCTACATCACTTCCAAAAATTTGTACTGCAATTGGTCTTTTTTCTCCTTCAGTATTTAATAATGTTTTTGTTTTTTCATCTCCATAGAAAAGAGCTTTAGCGCTTACCATTTCTGTACAAACTAACCCTGGATTAAATTTTTCGCAAACTAAACGAAATGGCAGGTCTGTTATTCCTGCCATTGGAGCTAATAGTAAATTGTTCTTTAGTTCGACATCTCCTATTTTTAAAGGTTTTATTTTCATTTTTTTACTTCCATTCCTGATTTATTTAATTATCTTATATAGCTTCAATAATATTACTTAGTTCTATTCAGCAAAAATTACTTTTTTTCTTCTTGCACTAATATTTAGTAGTAATCCAATCATTATCATATTTGTTAAAAGTGAACTTCCTCCATAGCTAACAAATGGAAGTGGAACACCTGTAATTGGTAATAGTCCCATTGTCATTCCTATATTTTCTACCATATGAAATAGAAAAATTCCTGAAATTCCAATTGCAATATAAGAACCTAAATCGTCTTTTGCAGTTTTGGCTATATTAATTGATTTGGTAATTAAAACTGTATACAGTATAATAACTAAACCTGCTATAATAAATCCCATTTCTTCGCCTATAACGGAAAAAATAAAGTCTGTTGTTTTTGGGTAGAGAAAACCAAGTTGTGTTTGATTTCCTTTAGTTATTCCCATTCCGAAAAGTTCACCTGCACCAATTGCAAGTTTAGATTGAATAACATTATATCCAGAACCCCTTGGGTCAAGGTCTGGATTTAAAAATACATCTATTCTTGTTTTAGCATGTTGAGGTAAAACAAAAAAGTACAATAAAGGTACTATAATAACAACAGATATAGCAGCTATAATAATATATTTTTTATCTAGTCCTGCAACAAATAATATAAGAACTGTTGCTACTAAAAAGGCAAGTGCTGTACCATAATCTGGCTGTTTTATTATCAATAGCACTGGTACCATAACAACTAGTAATACACTTATTAGTTTTAATGGTTTACTTATTTCACTTTTTCCTTTAGTTTGTATTTTTGTTGTTACCTTTGCAAATAATATTATAACAAATATTTTTGCAAATTCGGCTGGTTGAAGCGAAAATGGTCCAAGTTCAAACCAACTTGTAGCTCCATTTATAGGTTTTGTAAAAAGCACTAATACTAATAAAATTAGAACAGCAGCATAAAAAAATGTGGATACCTTAGCTATTGTTTCATAATCAATTGCAATTACACAAATAGTAACTGGTATACCAATTGCAAGCCACATAAGTTGTTTTTTTAGTTCATCATGCTGTGTCTCTTGCGTTGCAGAATATAAAGCAACAATTCCAATGCCTATTAGTAAAATAGTACATATTAGAATACTCCATTGCATATTCTTGAAAATACTTTTCTTCATTCTTATGCTCCTATAATTTATTCTTTATTTTTTCTTTTTCTTAGAACTTATTGGTTTAGTAGACTTATTACTTTTTTTAGTACTTGCTACTTGCTTTGGTTCTTTTTCTTTCTTAATTTCTGCATCTTGCTTAGCTTCTTCTTTTTCTTTAGACTCTTGCTTATTTATATTGTTTTCTTTTATTTCATCTTTTTTTGTTTCATTAGATTTTGCATTATCTTTATTTTCTTTAATTTTAGTATTATTTTTATTAGAATCCTGTTTTTCAACTACTGCTTTTTTCTCGCTTTTTTTTACTTCATCTGAAATTTTAGTATTTTTATTTTCATTTTTTATATTTGTAATCGGAATATTTGCATATAGTGCAGGTGCTCCTATACTACCATCTTCATTTGTTTTATTTGTTAATTTTACATCAATTTCTTTTTCATCAACTTCAATATATTTTTTAATTACTTCAATTATTTCTTGTTTCATCATTTCAAGGAAGTCTGCAGACACATTTGCTCTATCTTGCATTAAGACTAAATGTAATCTTTCTTTTGCAGTATCTTTGGAATTTGTATTTTTCTCTTCGCTTTTTGCAAATTTCTTGAAAAAACTGATTATGCCTTCAAACATGTTATATTTCCCTCCACTATTTTTGCCTTATTTCCTTCTAAAGAATTTTAAAATTTTACTCCAAAATCCTTCATCTCTGCCAGGTATTGTTACTTCTATATTATCTCCTAATATTCTCCTTGCTATTTCTAAATATGCCTTTCCAGATGGTGCCTTTTTATTTGAAACAGCTGGTTCTCCTTTATTTGTTTGTGTAATAATGTATTCGTCATCTGGAATTACTCCAACTAAATCTATTGAAAGTAAATCTACAATATCGTCTACATCCATCATTTCACCTTTTCTTACCATATTAGGTCTTAATCTATTAACAATTAATTCTGGGTTTTTAATTTCAGAGGCTTCTAGTAGTCCGATAATTCTATCTGCATCTCTAATTGATGAAATTTCTGCTGTTGTAACTACAATTGCTCTATCTGCACCAGCTATTGCATTTTTGAAACCTTGTTCAATTCCAGCAGGGCAATCTATTAAAATGTAGTCAAATTCCTCTTTTAGTTTACTTGTAAGTTCTTTCATTTGTTCTTCATTTACCGCACTTTTATCTCTTGTTTGTGCAGCAGGAAGTAAAAAAAGTTCATTAAAACGCTTGTCCTTAATTAAAGCTTGTCTTAATTTGCACTTTTCTTCTACAACATCTACAATATCATATACAATTCTGTTTTCTAGTCCCATAACAACATCTAAATTTCTAAGTCCTATATCTGTATCTACAAGTACTACTTTTTTGCCATTTAATGCTAATGCTGAACCTAAATTTGCTGTTGTTGTTGTTTTTCCTACTCCACCTTTTCCTGATGTAATAACTATTACTTCTCCCATAAACTATTTTTCCTCCTTAAGTTATCTTTTAGATAACATAAAAACCATATTTTACTATAATATCATACCCCGAAATTGCCAAAAAGTCAAGCAAAAAGCATTTTAAAGGCATTTTAGAAGCTACTTTGACTTAACTTTAGCTACAATAACAGTCATATCATCCTTTTCCTGACCATAATCATTATCTATAGCTTCCTTAATTATAATATCTGCAATTTTTTGTACATCATCTGTTTTTATATCTTCTAGTAGATATTTAATCCACAACTCTTTATTTAGATACTCTTTATTTGAGTCTATTACTCCATCACTACAAATAACTAATATGTCTCCATTTTGCAAATCCTTATCATATGTTTCTAAATCAATATCAGATAATATTCCTGCTGGTAAAGATTGAGATTTTAATATTTGTACTTGGTCATCTCTTTTTATATATGTTGGACAAGCACCATTTTTTATAAATTCAACATTTCCTGCATATAAGTCAAATATCTCTACATCTAGTGTTGCATACATGTCTTCTTCTGTATTTGCTGATATTGTTGAATTTATTAATTTTATCGAATTTTCTTTTTCAAATCCGGATGTTAATAGTCTTTCTAACATCTTTATTGCTATTTTACTACTCTTTCTTGCTTCTGGTCCAGAGCCCATTCCATCACTAATTGCAAGTAATATTTTTCCATCTTCTAATTTAGTTTGCGTACTTGTATCTCCTGATACTGGTGATCCCTTTTGGGTTGTTTTTGAGACTCCTACCTGCAATCTAAATTTATCTTTTGAAATGAAGGTGAACATACATATATCCTTTTCTTGTCTTAATCCACACTCTTGCTTTTGAAGTACCATATCGCAATTTAATACCTTTGATAAACATTGATTAATTTTCTTCATTCCGCATTGCAATCCGTCTTCATTTTCGCATATTGATGTATAAATTTTTACTTTATATCTTCCAGTTTTTTCTTTACTTATTTGCAAGTCTTTAACTGAAACTTCTTTTTGTTCTAATAAAACTTTTATCTTTTCCTTTTCTTCTACAAATTGTTCTTCTTTTTTAGTTATATCATTTGCAAGTTCCGAAATAGCCTGTGAAACACCTTCTAATTGTTTTGATACATTCTTTTTATTTTCATCTATCTTCTTTTTCCAAATAAAATTCAAATTGCTAACTCTGTAAGAAGAATTTATAGCCTTTATTACTTTTCTTATATCTAAATCTATACTATCATTTTTCGCGTTTGCACTAAATCCAAGTATATATCTATTATTTTTTTCCAAAACGTTAATTAATTCTCTTTGTGTCATAATTTCGTTTTCTTGTAGACTGGAATAGATTTCATCTTGAATTTTTTCATCATTATATAAATCATCAAATAGAATATTTTGTTCTAAGCCTTCTAAATTATTTTTTAGTTCCTCAATAAATACTTTTTTATTCTTTTCTTCTTGTTTTTTTATTTCATCTTCTGTTACTTCTGTAACAGCCGCCTCTCCAAAGCTTTTTGCCATTTCAGAAATTGTTTCTGAGATATTGTTTAATTTTTCCTTAGTTTCTCTATTTTCTTCTAATGCTCTTGTATTACTTTCAGATAGTAATTTTTCTTTTCCATATGCATTTTCAATATCAATTCCAACATTTTTAGGTATGGCTAAAAGTCCTAAAGATGCAATTAATATTTCTTGGAACATTATAATTGGAACTACATTTCCATTTGATACGTATGTAAGTACTGCATTTCCTAAAACAAAACCAGCAATTACACCGAATTTTTCCTAATTTATTAAATAATCCCGCGATCATACCAGATATTGCATAAGATGCTATCATTATTGGTTCACCGTTACTAATAATTCCAAGCACTACTCCTATAGTAATTCCTGAAGCTCCTCCAATTAGAATTCCATGTTTCCATCCTAGTATAAGTACAATTAAAATACTTAAGATATTTTTTAATGAAAATCCAAATATTTTTATTGGTTCGAATGCTGTTGCAGCTATTGCAATAAGAAGGCTTGCTCCAATAACTTCTTCTGTTGAAAAAACTTTCTTTTCTCCAAAATCTTTTACTACAGTTAATGAACTTGCAAAAATTTTATAAAAAAGTACAATTGAAACACTAACTAATAATCCAATTAAAAATTCGTACAAATAAAATGTTGTAAAGACCATTGGAATACTATTTACAATTAGTGCTGATATAAATAAATGAATACCTATTCTTCTTTTTTCATTTTGTTCTTGTTTTATAATTGGTTTTCTAATTGCTGTTGTTATAAATAAAACTAAAGAAGTAAATAGATATGCAAGCACCCCTTCTGTTCCTGAACTTATAAAGGTTCCTATTCCGCTTACTATAAATATAATTCCGATTGGAATACAATTGCTTAAAGCTGCTGCTAAAATAGCAACTCCAAAAACAGGCAAAATAACTGAACCTTCTAAATTGAATTTAACCATAGATATTAGAAAACATACAATATATAAAACAATGTTTTGTTTTGTAAATACTCTTGTTATAACTTCTTTTATATCGCTTTTCTTTTTAAATTCTACATCCTCATAAGAACCTTGTTTATTTTCAAAGTCCTTTGCTATATTTTGAAACATCCTTATACCACCCCTACTTTTTAAATTCTTATAGCATTTTAATACAAGGTATTAGTAATTATTTGTCGGTTTTGCTACACAGAACATAAAAAGTTTTTTACATCTTATGATTTATTTTTATTCTTTATTTTATATTTTTTATTTATTTACCATATTACGTTATTTATTTTATCGCAAAATGGCTAAAAATACAAGATTTATTCACAAATTCACATTATTATTACTACTAGTTTTTTTAATTATAATGTCTAAAAAATATATATTTAAGACAAATTCAACATAAAGCTTTCACTAATAATCACAGATTATTAATATGTTTAATATGGATTTTTGTAACACTATTTATCTATTATTCATATAATAAGTATAAAATACAATTTATTTCATAATTATCTAATGTTTGAATATATTTTAAAAGGGGTGATCTTACTTGAGTGAAGATATGTCAGGTATGTTTGAAAAACTAAGCAGTATGTTAAGCGGAAAAGAAATTCCTCCTGATATGCAAAATATTGTACAAAATCTTACTTCTAACTTGAATTCATCAAATCAAATTTCGGAGAATCAAAATAACTCTAATTCAAACTCACCTGGTTTTAATTCTTCAAATTCAAACTCCTCAAATTCAAATTCTTCTGAATCTAATTTTGGTGGTTTTGGTTCATATACAGAAAATAAAAAAGAAGAACGCAGTAATTCTGATTCAGGAAATGCACCAGAATTTGATATTAATATGATTATGAAAATGAAAACTATAATGGATTCAATGAAAAGTAACAAAAGTGATCCTAGAGCTAATCTTTTAAGGTCCTTGAAACCTTACTTAAACTCTAACAGGAAGGAAAAGGTTGACCAATATATTCAATTATTTAATATGAGTAAAGTATTCGAAGTTATGAATCCTCTAGGTGGTGACAAGAAGAAATGATATATAATTTCCCATATTATTCTAGAGCATACTATAGAAGACCACAGGGTAGTAATTACTACCCATATAATAGTTATTACAATTCAAGATATTATAATAATATAAATTCAAATTTTTCTAAAACTACATCTAAAATAGAAGAAAATCATACTCATGAAGAAAAAAAACAAATAGAAGAAAGATCCTCTTCTGATAATTCTGAAAAAGAGCTTTTTGAGATATTTGGAATAAAACTTTTCTTTGATGATATATTGTTAATTTGTCTTATATTCTTTTTATATAATGAAGGGGTTAAAGATCAATACTTATTTATTTCTTTAATTTTATTACTATTAACATGATTTATTAAAGGACTTGAAAACATTATTTCAAGTCCTTTAAATTTATATATCACCTTTTTAGTCATTTGCTTCCTCTGGAGCTTCAACTGGGCAAACTCCTGCACAAGTTCCACAGCCAATACAAGCATCTTGGTCAATAATATATTTGTCTTCTCCTTGAGATATACAACCAACTGGGCATTCTGCTGCACAAGCACCACAGCTAATACATTTATCAGTAATTTTATATGCCATAAACTCACCACCTTCCAATTTTAAATATCGTCATCTTGATTATTTTCAAGCTCTTCTAATTTTTCTAGTTCTTCTAATTCTTTAAGATTGTTTTTTTCTTCTATATCTATACTTTCCTTTTCATTATTTTTTATTATCTTTATTTCACTTGCATTATATTTTTTAAAAAAGTAATCTTCTCCATCTGTTAATTTAACCTTTACAATTTCCTTAAGTGTTTCCACATTTTCTACTGTGCCTTCTCCATCAGGAGTTTTTACAATTGAGCCGGGTCTTGGAAGTCTTTTTAGCTTTTCTTCGTAAACCTCTTGTTCATATTTCAAGCAACACATTAATCTTCCGGCAACTCCCTGAAATCTTTGATGGATTTAAAGCAATATTTTGCTCTTTAGCCATTTTTATAGATACGGTATCGAAGTTTCCTAAAAAAGAACAACAACAAAGTTCTCTTCCACAAATTCCATTTCCACCAATTCTTCTTATTTCATCTCTAACACCTATCTGTCTTAATTCTATTCTAGTTCTAAAAATACTTGCTAAGTCTTTTACTAAATCACGAAAATCAATTCTTCCATCTGCTGTAAAATAAAATAAAACTTTACTGTTATCAAATTTATATTCTACATCTATTAAATTCATTTTTAACTTATGCTGTTTTATCTTTTGTTCACAAATTTTAAATGCTTCTGGCTCTTTCTTTTTGTTTGCTTCATAATTAGCTATATCTTCCTTTGTAGCAATTCTAACTATTTTTTTTAATGGAGCTATATTGTTATCTTGGCTTAAAACTTTCTTTGGGTATACCACAACTTGTCCAAATTCTTCTCCTAGAGATGTTTGAACTATAACATATTGATTCTTGTATACCTTTAAATTCCCTGGGTCAAAAAAGTATATCTTGCCTGGTCTTTTAAATTTAACCCCTACTACATTCTTCATTTATTTCCTCCCAAATTTTTATTAATAAGTAATCAATACTCATATCGAAATTACTATTAGATGATATTCTCCTTTTTACTTCTTCAATTATTTGCATACAATTTATAAATTCAGCTTGCTTTATGCACAAATTAGTACCATATGTTTCTTCAAAGAACATTACATTCATATAGTCTAATATTTCATTTATAATCTCTTTATTTTTTGTAAATAATTCAGCTTCTTTTAACACATCTAATAATGGTTGTTTATCTATTTTATTAATAATATCTTCAAGTTTTATATAGATATCTCTATTTTCTTTAATATGAATTAGCTTTTTTATGCTTCCATTTGCTCTTAAAAGTATTTTATCTTCTATACTTTCATTATTATTAAATTCTTTTAATTCCTCTATGGTCAATTTATTAAATAACATTTTTGTACAACGAGATTTTATTGTATTTAATAATTTATCCTCATCTGAAACAATTAAAATTATTACAGTATACTCAGGTGGTTCCTCTAATGTTTTTAGTAAACAATTTTGTGCCTCCTTTGTCATACTTTCAGCATCATCTATTATATACACTTTTTTTTGACTAATAACAGGTTTTTCATATACCTTTTGTTGGAATTCTCTTATCTGATCAATCTTTATATTTTTTCCATCTGGAACTATTTCTTTGAAATCTGGATGGCTTTGTGCTTCAAATTCGATGCATGATTTGCATTCTTCACAATTCTTTTCATTACTTAAACATAATATTTTTTTGGCAAATTCTCTAGCAATTAGTTTTTTTCCAATACCATCTATTCCTAAAAACATATAGCTATGACTAATCTTTCCTGAAAAAACTGCATTTTCTAAAACTTCTTTTTCTTCTTTGTTACCAATTATCTCTTCAAATTTCAAATGATTTTACCTCCGAATTTGGTTATTTTACTTTTCCAAACTTATTTAGTGGCCAAAAACGAAATGCTACTTTACTTTCAATTTTCTTAATTGGAACACATCCAAATCTTCTACAATCAGTTGATTGTGAACGGTTATCGCCCATTGCAAATACACAATCATCTGGTACTACAAGATCTGTAAATACTCCTTCTGTATCGCCTGTATAAACATCATCATTTAAATAACTTTCTTGTAATTCTTCTCCATTTATGTACACTTTTCCATTTTCTATTTTGACATGTTCTCCAGGAAGTGCAATTACTCTTTTAATAAAGCTTACTTTATTTATCTCTAAAACATAATAAGTAAATTTATTCCATAACCCCTTAGGCTCATTTTCATATTTTGCAACAGGATTTTGAAAATTGGCTTCATTTGCTGAAACATATGATGTACTTGGTGCTTCAAAAGTAATTATTTCTCCTCTTTTTGGTGTTTGATGAATTGTTCTAGACCACCTGTTTAGCCACAATCTTTGGTCTTGTAATAATGTAGGAACCATTGAATTTTGTTTTACAACTGTAGGTGTTCCAACAAAATATCTAATTAATATTGCAATTACAATTGCAATTAAAATACAATATACCCATTCTAATATACTTTTTTGTTTATCTGTTAATAATATCATTTTTTATAACTTCCTCTCATACTTTTATATATAACGCATTCATTATACTTTATTTACTATTCTTTTTCAAGATGATTTTGTTTGATTGTTGGAATTCTTATTACAACTTCTGTACCTTTTTGAGGTTCACTTTTAATATCAATGCTTCCATTATTTCTGTCTAAAATTTCCTTTGCAATCGATAATCCTAAACCTGTACCTCCCATTTGACGTGTTCTTGCTTTATCAACTCTATAAAATCTTTCAAAGATTCTAGCTAAATCCTCTTCTGGTATACCTATTCCATTATCAATTACTTTTATATATGCGTCATTATAAACAAATCCAACATAAATTTTTATGTTACCATTTTCATTTGTATATTTAATACTATTAGTTAAAATATTCAAGATTACTCTTTCTATTCCATATTTATCTGCCACTACTGGCGGAACATTTGCTGTTACAAAGCATTCGACATGATGGTGCTTTTTTTTAATTTCAATTTGCAATTTCTCTTGGCATTTTTTTACAAGCTCTCCTAAATCAAACTCTACTTTTTCATCTTGTATGTTATTGTTGTCATGTTTAGAAAGAGTTAATAAATCTGTTACAAGTTTTGCCATTCTCCTTGCTTCAGTTGCAATTACATTTAAAAATCTCTCTTGCGTATTTTTATCATAATCTCCTTCAAGAAGTGTATCTGCATATCCCATAATTGATGTTATTGGGGTTTTCAATTCATGAGATACGTCTGCAACAAATTCTTTTCTCATATTATCTAATTTTACATGTTCTGTAATATCTTGAATTAAAACAATAACACCAGAATTCTTATCATTTCTATCTTTGAATGTTTTAAATAGAATCGTTACATATCTATTTCCAATGCTAACTTTTTGTTCTGAAGAAGTAAGCTCATCTAAATAAATTAACTTTTCTAGATTAACCTCTACTTTTATTCTTTTAAAAATACTATCAAAATTATTATCTTCTTTTTCGAGCTCTAGTAATGAAATTGCAGCAGGATTTATATAAATAACCTCTCCTTTTAAATTAAATGCAATAATTCCATCTGTCATATGTACTAAAATTGTTTCAATTTGTTTTTTCTGTTCTTTTATATTGTTTAAATCTTCATTTAGATCCTTGGTAATTAGTTGAAAAGCACTAATAAATTCATTTTGTTCACCACTTGTCTTTTGTTTTATTAAATATTTATTTTTTTCTTGTTCTAAGTTATCTTTATTCTCTTCAAATATTTTAATAAAGTTCGTTATTGGGGCAACAATCTTTTTTACCGAAAAAATACCAACAATAGTTAGAGTAATCAAATAAAAAAACATACATATACCAGTTATTAATTTCATACTATTTATTTTTTCAGTAAAGACTTTCGAAATTTCTAAACTGCTACTCTCATCTATATTTTCAATTACAAGTTGATTAATGTTTCCTATTTCATTAATGCTTATTATACCAATTGTTCCAATCGCTAATAATCCAAATATTATAAATACGACTATCATTTTTATTTGTGTATTTTTTATCATAAAAATCCCTACCTTGGTTTAAACTAAATTTAAAACATCAAATCTAGTCTTTTGAAGCTAAAAGACTAAAGACCTGATGTTTATATTTATTTTGATGAAATATAATATCCTACTCCCCTTTTGGTAATAAGTATTTTAGGATTTGAGGTATCTTTTTCTATTTTTTCTCTAATCCTTCTAACTGTAACATCTACTGTTCTGATATCTCCATAATATTCATATCCCCACACTTTTTCTAAAAGGACCTCTCTTGTTACTACTTGTCCTGGTTGTTTTGCCAAGTACTTTAACACTTCAAATTCTCTTAGTGTAAGATTTATTTCTCTACCTCTTATTTTTACTTCAAATTTATCTAAGTCTAAATATAAATCTCCTACCTCTATTTTATTTTGCTTTTTAGGCTTAATTTCTTCCTTTACATCTTCTACTGGCTCTTGTGAAACTTCGACTTTTCTTAAGTTTGCTTTTACTCTTGCCATTAATTCCCTTACACTAAAAGGTTTTGTAACATAATCGTCCGCTCCTAATTCTAGACCTAATATTTTATCAATTTCTTCATCTTTTGCAGATAGAATAAGAATTGGAACATTTAATGTATGTCTTATCTTTTTGCATACAGCTAATCCATCCATTCTTGGTAACATTACATCTAGTAAAATCAAATCCGGTTTTTTAGCTATTGCTAATTCTACAGCTGTTTCTCCATCATATGCCTCTAATGTTTCATATCCTTCTTTTTGCAAATTATATACTAAAATATCAACAATTGGTTTTTCATCATCCACAATTAATATTGTTTTTTTCCCTTTTATGGTATTGTCCAAAATACATACCTCCATTCTTTGTCTCTTTTACAATATATTTTTTACTTTCTCTTCCTTTTATATCACATTTCTTAGTTTTCCACAAGTTTTTTCTTGAAATATTTATATTCACTACTCCTTTTAATTCACTAAAAAATAAAAAGCTGAATATATGATACAAGTTAAAAATTGAGTTACTATTTTAATTTACATATATAAATAAGACCTTTCAGATAACGAAAGATCTTATTTCTTTATACAATTACTTCAATATTGTATATTTTTCCATTACTGCTACCGTCATCAAGTAGAATGCGATTTTCATGTTCTACTCCATTAATTAAAACTTTACTTACACCTTTATTTATACCACTATTGTTTGAAACTTTTATATTATAAATGCTGTTTTTGAATTTATATCTTATAGAATATTCCTTCCATTCATTTGGAATACTTGGAGATATACTTAGATATCCATTTTCAACATTTAATCCTAAAATATACTTTATACCAGCTGTATACATCCAACTACTAGAACCTGTATACCATGTCCATCCACCTCTTCCGGCTAAATTTCCTTGTCCGTAGATATCAGCTGCAATAATATATGGTTCTACTTTGTACTTATTAGCCGCTTCTTTTGTTCTTGCATGCTCAATTGGATTTATCATACGAAAATATTCAGTTGCTTTGTCTCCAAAACCTAACATACTTTCTGCAATAATTACCCAACAACTTGCATGTGTGTATTGTCCTCCATTTTCTCTTGTCCCAGGAACATATGCTTTAATATATCCAGGTTTTAATTTTCCTTTCTCAAAAGGCGGATCTAGAAGCTTAATTAATCCATTTTCTTTATCTACTAAATGATTTTCTAAACTCTCAAGCGAAATATATTTTTTGTCATTATCACCAGCTTCTGATATAGTAGCCCAGCTTTGTGCAATACTATCAATTCTACATTCTTCATTTTGAAGACTTCCTAAAACATCTCCATTATCCATAAATGCCCTTTTATACCATCTTCCATCCCATCCATTTGTATTTAAAGCCTTTTTTAATTTTTGCATAATTCCGATTATACTTTTCTACTTTTTCTAAATCACCTTTTTTCTCACAAATTGGAATAAAATCTCTTAAAACTGTATACATGAAAAATCCTAACCATACACTTTCACCTTTTCCTTTATTTCCAACTGTGCTAAATCCGTCATTCCAATCACCGCTTCCAATCTTAGGCAAATCGTTTTTTCCGAAGTTTAGAGATTTTTCAATTGCTTTTATACAATGCTCATAAATACTTCCTTTTTTATCAGAGTCTTCATACAAATCATAGCATTCATCTGTACCTTCTTCTAATAATTTTCCCTTTTTATAATTTGTCTCAATATCTAAGATTGAATAATCATTTGTATATTTAATATAATCTGCACATACAAAAGCAAGCCATAACAAATCATCTGAAAATCTAGTTCTAATTCCCTTATTGGTTTCTTCATGCCACCAATGTTCTACATCACCTTCTATAAATTGATGATTACTACTTCTGATAATCTGTTTTTTTGTAATATCGGGGTCTACATATTTAGCTGCAATAGAATCTTGAAGCTGATCTCTAAATCCGTATGCCCCTCCTGATTGGTAAAACGCTGTTTTGGCCAGCATTCTACAACAAATTGTCTGATACATGCACCATCCATTCATTAAAATATTAAATGACTCTAATGGAGTATTTACTTGTATATTATTAATTAAATCTTCCCAATATTTTGTTACTTTTTTCAATTCTTCAAAACAGTGACTTAAATTTGTATATTTATATGCCATATCTTGACAATCTAAAATATTTTTTTCTTGTCCAAGTAATAAACAAATTTGTTTTTCTTCATATGCCTCTAATTTAATTTCGAATTGTACTGCTATTATTGTATCTTTTCCAAGAGAATTTTCTGAATTTAAATTAACACACTTTAATCCATCAGGATCTTGCAAAGTTCCTTTCCCTATAAAAAATTTTTTATCACCTGTATAAGACTGAATTTTTTCATTACTAGATATATACATTCTTAAAGGGAAATCTGAATTTGCTATATTCTTGGCAACTAATACATTAGTATTCTCCTTTAATTCTAAATCTATAAAACCATTTGAATTTATTTCATCTTCATCCAAAACTGGTTTTAGATAATAAACTAGCTTTATTTTTCTTTTCTTTGGTAGTTCATTTTTTAAACTTAATAAATTAATTTTAACAGAATCTTCTTTTGGAATAAATACAGTTAAGTCTTGATCAATACCGTTACTATTATGATGATATTTAGCATATCCAAATCCATATGTTATAAAGTAATCATTTTCATCTGGCATAGGATTTAGCCCTAATGACCATTTTCTATTATTATCTTCATCTTCTAAATAAATAATTTCAGATGGAATATCTGTAACACTATTATTTGACCAAGCTGTAAGTTTATTTAATCTGCTATTTTGACTCCAAGTGTATCCTCCTTGGCTATCTGTTACTAAGCTTCCAAATTTCTCATTTGCCATAATATGACTCCAAACATTTGGCAATCTATTATTTTTATTAATTTTTATTTTATATTCTTTACCATCACCGTGAAAATCCTCCGTATTCGTTATAATATTTTAATTCTTGCTTTATAACATCTTTACTTACATATTCCTCAAAACCAGGCTGTCTCTGAATCTCAAAATTAGAACTTTTTCTGTTTTCTAAATATTCTTCTTCTAAATCTTTAAGTTGCAAACCAATTTTTCCAATATGACAGTCTAATATCAGATTTGCTCTTGACTCTAATAGATTAATTTCATTTTCATCTAAATTATTTAGTACAAATATTCCAGCTTTTTTATTTCTTAAAAACATCATGTTTCTATTTAAAATTGCTCGTTCAATTCCATCTTTTACATAGTTTTCATATGAGTTTTCTTCTTCGTTAATAATAACAAAATCAATAAATACATTCTTTGTTCTAAAATATTCATACGCTTTTAAACATTCTTCAATTACATGCATATCATTAATATTTGCTATTTTTACAAGCAATATTGGAACATCTCCTGATATGCCATAATTCCACAATCTGTTAATTGAGCATATTTCATCATTTATATTCTTTTTATACCCTTCCTGAAGTGGATTTTGAAATAAAATGTATGATAACATTTTTTGATATACTTCTATTTCTTTTGCTTTTAATCCTAAATATCTATTTTCAGCTTCCACTCTTGCTCTAGATAATTCAAATGATCTTTTAATTTTTTCTTCATTTAAAAATTTATTTATATTTTGCATACAACATTCTTTATTATCTGCAACGGTAATTATTAAGTCAAACCATTTCTTTTCTTCTGGCTTTATGCAAAAAGTTCTTTTCATTGCAACAATTGGGTCTACTGTCAGTCTTACTCTATTAGTAAAAGGACTAGACTTTTGTACTAGACTTGGAAACCCTAGATTGCCTCTTCCAAAGAATTTTTCTTTATCTATTTCATATTCTAACTCTCCAATTGTTTCATCTTCTGTATATAAATTAATTGCTAAATACATGTCATTTTCATTCTGATTTCTATTTTTTCTTCTAACTAAAATAGTCCCTGTATCTTCTAAAAATTCAAATGTCAAAAATAAATTATTAAATGCCACATGAGCATAATCTTGCATTTTGTTTGAAAGTACTGGTTCTAGAAAGCTTGTTAGCTCAATTGTCTGAGCCTCATTGCCATAGTTTGTAAATTCTATTCTTCTTATTTCAACTGGATCTTTAGGAGATATAGTTGTTATAAGTTTTGTTTCAATAGAACCATCTTGCCTTGTAATTTTATTAACATCTGGACTAAAACTGATTTCATAAGAGTCTGGCTTAGAAAGATAATTCATATAATTGGCTGTCCAAATTCTTTTTGTTTTAATATTTTTTATAAAAAAGAATATCCCCTGTGGCACATCTTTTGTTAATTTAAAACGATTAATTAATATATCTTTATATTTACTATAACCTTCTCCTTTTTGATCCATAACAATTGTATAATCTTCATTTGAGATAACATTTGACCTGTTTAAATCTTCATTTATTTTGTTATAATTTCTTACTAAATACACTTCATAATTCTTATATTTAATTTTTTCTACCTTTTCTTTTTCCTCTTTAGTAATAATAACATTTTCAGGCATTCTTTCTTCTAGTAAAACTTCTACAGATTGCATTTCAGGATTTTGCATAAATCTTTTTTGTAAAATTAAGTCATTAAACAAATTGTTAATAGACAGCAATATTAATCCCTGGTGATGTGCCATATATGTTTTTACTGGTTCACAATTTTTAGACTCTCTCATTCTATTTGGTGTATAATCAATAGATTCAAAAAATCCATATTTGTCATACATTCCTTGTGCTTCCAATTTTTTTAAATTTTCTATAACTTCTTTTGGTTTTTCATTAATCGCTAAAATGCTTCCATAACTTGCAACTACCATTTCATCTTCTAGCCCTCTTTTTAATCCAAGCCACGGAATTCCAAATGCTTTATATTGATAATTATTATTTAGATCAGTTAAACTAAACGCTGCCTCTGAAAATCCCCAAGGTATATTTAATTTTTTTGCATACTCCATTTGACTCATAATCATAAACTTACAAGACTCATCTAGCAAACTTCCTTCATATTTTGGAATATTAATGTTTGGCATTAAATATTCAAATGCAGTACCAGACCAAGAAATAAGCCCTTTATATTTATTTAATGTTGTAAGTGTTCTACTTAAATTATACCAGCTTTTAGGTGGTATATCTTTTTTAGCAATAGCAACATAACTTGCTTGTCTTGCCTCAGATGCCAAAAGGTCATAGTAAGAGTCTGTTAATTTATTTTCTTCAATATTAAATCCTATAGAAAATAATCTATTTTTTTCATCATATAATTTAGTAAAATCTGTGTCATTAATTAATTTATCAATTTGTTTTATTTCATTTTCATATTTATTGTTATCATTTATTTTGTAGAAAAATTGTTTTACTACATATAAATATCCAACAAAATTTCCATTATCCACAGAAGATATATATCTTGGTATTAAAGGAGATAAATCCTCTAAATTATACCAATTGTACAAATGTCCGTTCCACTTTTGAAGGCTAGATACTGTATCTAACATTTTCCTTAATAATTTTATTGTACTTTCTAAATCTTCGTATTTTAAGTCATAAGCAGAAATTACTGCTAGCATTCCCAAACTAATATTAGTTGGAGATGTTCTCATAGCAATTTTATCTTTTCTACTTTCCTGAAAATTATCTGGTGGCAAAAACTTAGTATTTTCATTTATATTTTCCTTAAAAAACAGCCATGTTCTTTTTCCAATATCTAACAGGTAATCTTTTTCTTCTTTGCTAAGCTCTTCTACTTTCTTTTTTTGTTTTATTTCTTTGCTAATATTCCACATAATAAATGGTGCAACAAGCCATAAAATTCCAATTACAAAATAAGTAATACTTTTAAAGTTATTTAAATAACCTAGTCCTATAAAAATTGCTAAAACACCAAATATTATATTTGCAAACATAGATTTATAATAAGATATCAAATCTTTTTTTGCCTTTTTTTCTGCTTCTTCAGAAGTCGTCCATTCTAATAAATGCTTTTTACTTTTAAACATTCTATAAAGTGATATACACATTGCATTTACTGAAAAATATGCCTTATCTGGTAAACATGCCAAAGATAAAATTCCTCTTAAAATGCTTCCTTGTAAATTTGTAATTATTGGAGTAAATGTATTTTGCTTTTTTTGTCCATCTTTTTTTGAAATAATTCTATTTAAAATTTCCAAAATCGATGGTATTAAAACTGAAACAAAAGAGACAATTACAATTGGCCATATTTTTATATTTTTCACATAATTTAAAAATGTTAAAAATATAAGTAATAAAATTATGGAAGCTTCCATATTACTGCGAAGAAGATTATCAAATATTTTATATCTTGATAATATATTTAATGGATTTTTCTTTTTTTCACCTTTTTTATTATTTATTTTTTCTTTTAGCCATAATAAAATTTGTGTATCTCCTCTGATCCAACGGTGCAATCTTGTTTTAAAGCTTGCATAACTTGTTGGATATCCATCCATTAGCATAATGTCTGATGCAAAACCACATCTTAAATAACAACCTTCTAACAAATCATGACTAAGTACAGTATTTTCGGGTATTTCATCTTTCAATATTTGAGAAAATATTTTTAAATCATAAATACCTTTCCCTGTAAAAATTCCTTCATCAAAATTATCTTGATAAAAATTTGACATAGCATCTGTATAAGAATCGGTTCCACCAATACCTGCAAAAATTTTTGTAAATATGCTCTTTCTACTTGCAACTAATCCAATTCCTACTCTTGGTTGAATAAGTGCATGTCCCTCTATTACTAAGTCTTTTTCTGTATTTAAAATTGGTGTATTTAGAATATGTCCCATTGCACCGATTAACTCAAATGCTGAATTTAAAACTAAATCAGTATCAGCGTCTAATGTAATTACATATTTTATAGGAATAATTTTGTTATTTCCTTTTTCTAACCAATCTTCAATAGTATTAACTTGCCAGTCAAATTTACGTCTCGTTAACATATACTCATTAAATTGTTGAATATATCCTCTTTTCCTTTCCCAACCTAAAAAAGAATTTTCTGAATCAATCCATACTCTTTTTCTATATATAAAGTTAAATTTATGGAATTTCTCATCTGGATATTTACTGTTTAATTCTTCTACAAGTTCTTTTCCTCTTTTTATAATTTCATCATCAAATTTTTCTTTTTCACTTTTTGATGTAGAACAATCTCCTAACAATGAAAAATAAATATTTTGACTCTTGTTTGCCAAATAATAAACTTCCATTTTTTTTATTAATTCTTCAAGTTTATCTTTGGATTTTATAATTGTTGGAATTATGACCATACATGAATATTGCTCTGGTATAGCATTTGTAATTTCGAGCTTTGGCAGTGGTCTTGGTTTTACAATTTTACCTGCAACCCTTTGAATCACTTGTACTACTATTGTTTGAATAGGAATTAATAATAACAAAAATAATAACCCAGATATCCATATATTTTTGGTTTGATTATATATAAATTTTGATGAACACAAACTAATTAAAATTGTAATAATTAAAATAGTATTAATATAAATTTTTACTATTTTATTTTTGCTTATTTCATTTGTTTTTCGTCCTGTCAAATTAAATAAAAGCTCAGATTTTCCTTTATCAATTAGATAATATCCAACATGTGATTTCTTTTTATTATTAATTTTTATATTATTATTTAAATTGCTGGCATTTGTCTTTTTATTATTTTCCTCATTTTTAACACATAATTCTAAGCACTTCTTTGCAATATAGATTTCGGAAATTTTGGTTTTTTTAGAAATTTCTTTAATATGATTTCTATAATTAATTTTAGTTTTATAGTCCATATTATCATATACACCAGCTGGATCTTTCTTTAGAATTTCCTCTACTCCATTTATTTCTTCAAATATTTGCAAAAAATTAATACGTATTAATTTATTAATACTAATAATTGAATTACCAACAGAAACCTTCCTAACTGCAATATCAAAATGTTCCTTCTTTATAACATCTTCTATAGTACTTCCCATAAGTTGAACTTGATTTTCAAGTACAGCTAAATATCTATATGCCTGTCTTCCGTAGCTTTTTAATCTATAAGACATATATTCAATAAAAGGATATTTCATTTCTCCGTATCCCAAGTTTCTTGTTTTATAACTTGGTAGGTTTTTGTACTTTAACTTATCTTCTTCTTTATTTTCTACTAGTCTTTCAATTATATTTTCAACTTTATATTTTTGTAATTGTGCTGAATAGATTCTTTCACATACATTTCTTATATTTTCTATAAGTGCAATTTGTAAGAACAATCCTATATTCCATATTTCATCCATATTAAGCGTTTTTTTAGTTTGATATGCTTTTAATAAGTCCTTTAAAGATGTATCATCAATTCTAGCATCTGTATAACTTACAATTTCAGAGGCTAAAACATATACTCTTGCAAATCCTTTATTGGCTCCATTTGCAATTCCAATAAAATTTATATATTTTTTAAGTGTTAATTCTTTTACTATTGTTTTTACGGTTTTCTCAACAATATAAAAATTATCCAAGATCCATTCACCAGCAGGATGAATTGGAATATTTATTTTTAAATGCTCATTTAAAAGCTTAAAAACCATATAAATATAATTATAATTTTCTTTCAGTCTTGGAATTGGATAAGTATCTTTATCTGATTTACTTTTAAGAATATGGTCAGAAGCAAGTTTTTGCATGTATTTTTCCAGTCCGTGCTTTATCTAAAACGGCTCCGACTCATATTTAAAACTTTATACTTTTTCAAAATTTCCACTCCTTAAATATGTTTTAAACATATTTTCTCCATACGTGGAAATTTTATGCATGTTAAGTTAGATACCTAGCTTTTTATTTATATATTTTTAAAACTGAAACCAAAATTTTATTATTTAATGGTTTTTTTCATTTTTTATATTTAATTATTATTTTAAAATTTATTCAATAACAATTTTTCCTTCCTCATTTATAAATGCAAGTGCTCTTGCACCTTTTTGATATATAGCTTCTTTATCTCTTTCATAAATTTCATCTGCTATTCTGATTTGTGGGGATTCTATAGATTCTCCTGCTATAATTGCTTCTTTATTTCCTTTTGCTCCTGCATGTGCTAAGCCTCTTAGTTTTCCAAGAACAACAATATTTTCTCCAGAAATAACCTCAGCTCCGCAATTTACGTCTCCAATTATAACAATACTTCCTTCAAATTCAACTTTTTGTCCTGATCTTAAAGAGCCCTTATGAAACTTCGTTTCTGATGTAGCAATATCTTTATAAAATGTTTTCTTTATTCCATATAGTCCAAGTACTTTAGGACTTTCAAAATCTATATCTACGTCCAAATATTCAGAAATCAAGTCATGTATTTCGTCAATTTCCTTATTTTTTAATACCTTTCCAGTGATTAAAATAGGAGATGTATCATCTTTATATAGCTCTTTTAATTCCGGTATTTTCTTTTTTAGCGTCTCTATTATTTTCTTTTGTTCTGCTTCTTCATTAATATGAATAATTACTTTTCCTTGTTTCAAAGTTATTTCTATACAACTTTTTCTCATAAATTCTACATCCTTTCTCTATCTAACTGTTTGTATATTAGAACTAGCAGACATGTTTTCATCTACTTTTTTTGCATTCATTCCAAAGTATTCTGCAATAATTTTCTTTGCAACTTCTGCAGTATAACCACCATGGCCTCCATTCTCTACTAATACCACCACTGCGATTTCTGGGTCGTCAAATGGTGCAAAACCAACAAACCAACCGTTAGTACCATTTCCTGTTTGTGCAGAGCCAGTCTTTCCTCCAACTTCTATTTCAAAATTCTTAAATGTTGAATATGCTGTTCCTCCTGATTCACTAGTAACTCCTCTCATTCCTTCTAAAACGGCTTTAATATTTTCTTTTTTCATATTTAAATTTTCTACTTTTTCATCTTGCAAATTTAATTTTTTATTAACAAATTCATTAATTTCTTGTTTTGATACTTCTTGTCCATCTATATTTATAATATTTTTAACTATACTAACATCGATAGGATTTCCACCATTTACTAACATGCTGATATATTTAGCCATCTGCACAGGTGTAAAATTATTATAACTTTGTCCAATTGCTGCAGATAAAGTATCTGCTAAATACCATTCTTTATTTTGTTTTTCAACTTTTTCTCTTGTTGCTAAATCTCCAACTGCTTCACCTTGAAGCTCAATTCCAGTTTTTCTTCCAAGACCAAAATATGAAGCATATTTCGACAACGTATCTATTCCCATTCTATACCCCAATTCATAAAAGAAGTAGTTGCATGAGTGTTTAATTGCCTCTGATACATTTAAATATCCATGTCCTGAATGAAAGCTCGTATAATACCAACATACTGGATGATGTCCTCTTGGATATACCCCAATATCATTTATTTTTTCTGTTGGTGTAATTTTATTAGTTTCTAAACCTGCAATTGCCGTTACCATTTTAAATGTAGAACCTGGCGCATATGCACCACTTATTGCTCTATTAAACAATGGTTTCTCTGTGGAATTTACATATTCATTATACTTTTCCGTACTTATTCCTTCTACAAATAACTGTGGTTCATAATCCGGATAGCTAGCTAGTGCTAAAACTTCACCAGATTTTACATTCATCACTACAACAGCCCCTGCATTTGCATTACTTTTTTCTGCGAATCCTCCACTTGCAATCTTTTCTATATCTTCTTTTAATGCTTCTTCTGCAACTTTTTGCAAATTAGCATCAATTGTTAAAATTACATCACTACCAGAAACAGCTTCTTTTTCGGTATATTCATCTGTAACAGTTCCATCAACGGCCATGTCTATTTGTTTTATCCCATCTTTTCCCTTCAGATATTCTTCAAATACATACTGAATACCTGTTTTTCCAATTATATCATTAATATCGTAATTCGTTTTTTCCTCTAATTCTGGTTGTGTAATTTTTCCAACAGTCCCTAATATATGAGAAGCAAGGGTTCCAGAATTATATGCAACTGTAGGAACTGTTACTATATTTATGCCTGGAAAGTTTGAATTTTTCTCACTTATTTCTAACATACTAGTTCTACTAATATTTTTTGCAAGTTCCACTGTCTTAGTACTACTATAACCTTTTGAGCTAATTTCATATCTAATACCCATTATTTTTCTTGCATCTTGAACGTTTTCTTGTATTATTTCATATTTCTGCTTTAGCTTATAGAAACATTCTTCTGCTGATAAATCCTCTTGCATTTTATTTGTTTTTTTCCAACTTTGAATTGTTTCATCGCTTCCAATAAAATCAAATGGTTCAACTTTAATTGGCAAATTATCTATGTATGTATCTTCATTTTTATCTAAAATATTAATCATATCTAAAATAGTTTGGTTTAATGTTTTATTATCTATTTTAGTTTTATATAACTCTAAATTAAATTCCATTTTTGTAGATACTAATTTGTTTCCATTTCTATCACATATATTTCCTCTTGCAGCTTTTATGGTTGTTTCTCTAGTTAACCTTGTATTTGATTGTTTTCTGTATTCTTGCCCTTTTACTATTTGAAGATTGAAAAGCTGAACAAGTAATATGATTCCAATAATATATATACCTAATAAAATTATATTATATCTAACTTTAATTTTATTTAATTTGTCCAATTTTTCACCTCTTTATTAATAATTTAATACTTAAAAATTTTTCTATACAAAAGCTATGCAATATAAAAAAACATTTGATACTGCAAAATAACCACATAAATAAAATTTTTCCTTTGTTAAAAATACATGGTTGAAGATTTTTGTTTGCTAAATGTTTCTGTTAAAAAATTTCCAAATCTTTGAATTGCTGGATATAAAATAATTATAAGTAAACTATTATAAAGAATTTCAATACATAATATCTTTATAAATGGAAATAACTCAATAGATATAGCCAGTCTCCAAGCCGATATTAGATAATATATTAATTCATAAAAAAATGTGTTTGCCATCACTATTAAAATCAATGTTATTTTATTCTCGCTTGAAACATTCTTGTTCAGATATTCAGACGAAAATCCAATTATTGCAAATAAAACTGCTGTTATTCCAACAAATCTACCGGTTAGTATATCAATATACATACCAATGCAAAAACCAGCTATAGTTCCTGCTCTTTTACCAGCAAATATTCCTATTATCAAAACATATATAACAAATAAATTAGGTTTTATGCCTGCTATTGTGAACCAATCAAAAAAATTTATTTGCATAAAATAAATTAAAAAGAACATTAAAATTAGTACAATTACTGCCACTGTTTTTTTCAAATAATATTCACCCCACAAATTAATTTGTTATTACTAAAACTGTTTCTAATTTTGAAAAATCAACTGCTGGTTCAACAAACGCATATCTATCTGTTATATTTTTAGTACTTACGACTCTTTTTATTGTACCAATATAAATCCCCTTTGGATATATACCTCCAATTCCAGATGTTTCTACCAAGTCCCCTTCTATAATCGTTGAATCTGTTGGAATAGAGGTGGCTTTTAAAAATGTTTCATTTAATGAGCCTTTCAAAAGTATACTGTCTCGAGATGTTGTAATACTACTGCTTACTGCATTTGAGGTATCTATAATAGTTTGAACTTTTGCAGTAGTATCTGTTACAGAAATAACATGTCCTACCAATCCTTTTTCAGATATAACTGTCATATTTACATCAATTCCATCATTTTTTCCTATATTAATTACTATAATTTTACTATAATTACTAAAATCTCTCTCTATAACATACGCGGGCTTTGTAGAATACTCTGAATATTTATCTTTTAGGTTCACATATTCCTTTAATGTTGCATTTTCTGCCTTTATAATTTCAAGTTCTCTTACAGATGCTTCTAGCTGTGTTTTCTCATTTTTTAACTGTTCATTTTCATTTTTTAGTTCATTAACATTAATAAAATAATTATCATTCCCTGCAATTTTATTTTTTAAATAAGTTAAACCGCTTTGAACAGGCATAACAACATTACCTAGTATATTTCCTACATAAGACCATTTTTCAACTCTAATATTTGTTATGCTCACAATAATAATTAAGATTATTACAGTAATAATAATTCCAATAATACCTGTCTTCTTATTTTCTCTCATTCATTTCTCCTAATTATCTTTTTCTAGCATTTATTAATATACTTTTTAATTTTTCTAAATCTTCTAATGTTTTTCCTGCACCTTTTGCTACACAATCTAATGGATCTTCCGTTACATATACTGGCATACCAGTTTTTGAACTAAGTAGTTTATCTAAATTCCTAATTAAAGCCCCACCACCTGCTAAAACTATACCTCGTTCCATAATATCAGAAGCAAGTTCTGGCGGTGTTCTTTCTAACGTTTGCTTTACAACATCAATAATTTTATATATAGATTCCGCCATTGCTTCTTCAATTTGAGAAGAAGTAACTATTGCATGCTTTGGTAAGCCAGTTGTTAAATCTCTTCCTCTTATTTCCATAGTCATTTCTGTCATTAGAGGAGTAGCACATCCTATTTCCATTTTTATTTGTTCTGCTGTGGTTTCACCAATTGCTAAATTCATTTCTCTTTTTACATAATTTACAATATCTTGATCTAATTCGTCTCCAGCAACTCTCAAAGAGTTACAAAGTACAATTCCACCTAGGGAAATAACTGCAACTTCTGTTGTTCCTCCACCAATATCAACTATAATGTTTCCTGTTGGTTCTGCAACATTAATACTAGAACCAATTGCTGCTGCCATTGGCTCTTCAATTAAATATACTTCTCTTGCCCCTGCTTGAAGTACAGCTTCTTCTACAGCTCTCTCTTCAACTTCTGTTATTCCAGATGGTACACCAACTACAACTCTTGGTCTTCCAGCATTATATCTTTTACATATCTTTTTTATGATATTTTTAAGCATAAGTTGAGTTGCTGTGAAATCAGCTATAACTCCGTCTTTCATTGGTCTAATTGCATCTATTTCATTTGGTGTTCTTCCTAGCATTTCCTTTGCTTCATATCCAGTTGCTAATATACAATGTCTTTGTTTGTTTATAGCAACAACTGATGGCTCTTTAAGAACAATGCCTCTACCTTTTAGAGTTACCAATATATTTGCTGTTCCTAAGTCTATTCCTATATCCTTTGACACAAAATTAAAAAGTTTCATTTTAATTTCCACAATCCTTTCTTTTCCCATGAAAAAATACTTTCATACCTTCCATCTCCAATAACAATATGATCTAATAGTTCTACTCCAAACATTTTCGAACATTCGCATAATCTTTTTGTGATACGTAAATCCTGAATGCTAGGTGTTGGATCTCCACTGGGATGGTTATGTATTAAGATCATTTTTGGTGCCCCCATTTTTACTACCTCTAGCAATACATCCTTTGGATCTATAATAGCAATACTCGTAGTTCCTGTTCCTAAGTCTACTATTTTTAATATATTGTTTTTAGCATTTAAAATTATTACTTTTACTTTTTCACGCTTTTCATATTTAAGCTCGTCCATAAGTAAATTGCATACATCATTTGGAGATGTTATTTTAATATTTAAAATATTTAATGGTTTTGACATTCTTTTTGCAAGTTCTCCTATTGCTGTAAGTTGAATTGCTTTTACTTTGCCAATTCCCTTTACTGTCATAAATTCTTCTATAGAACAGTCTAACATACCTCTTATATTACTATTGGTATTTAAACTTAAAACCTTATTGGCCAAATCTATAGAAGTATACTCTTTTGTTCCTGTCTTTATTATTATTGACAATAGTTCTGCATTTGATAACTTATTTGCACCATATATTTGTAATTTTTCATATGGTCTTTCTGATTCTGGTAATTCTTTAATGGTCATAAAATCCTTTCTATTCGTGCCCCATTATTTTTACATTTTGCGATAAACAAATATAGCTATCATCATTCCTATAATACTTGCTATATTAATTTTAAAAGTTAAGCCAAATGTTATTTTTAAAATATTTAAATCTAGCTCAAGTGGAGTAGTAAGTCCAAATGTTTCCCCATAAGAAAGCCACCACAAAACGTTTACTTTTGAAGCAAGCTGTCCAAGTAATCCACCAATTACTAATCCAGATAAAATAAATATCATTAATATCCATATGTTTTTTTCTTTTGTTGCCATTATCTTTCCTACTTTCTTTCGTTCTTTTTCATTATTTGTATTATATCCTGAAAATGCATTTTTTTCAAGCCAAAAATCCATTTTTTTACACTTTCTTAATTACTATTTTTATATATTCTAATTATGTACTATCATCAATTATTTGTCTATGTTCTTATTAGAAAATATCATTTTCGGTCGAAATTTGTACTTTGATTTTACTTGCATAGAGACTATACAAATCTGTATAATAAGTATCATGAAGCATAATATATTTTGACTTTTTACAAAAATATGTTATACTATAATATACTATGTACACTTTTTAATATTTTTCATATAATATAAAAAAATACTAAAAAGTAATTATATATTACCAAATTTTACTCATTTATTTTTAGCTAAAAATATTGTATAATTATATTATAATCAATTATGGAGGATAAATATGAAATTTGAAAAACTTAATGAAAATAAACTAAGAATTATAGTAAGTACTAAAGACTTAATTGAACAACATATTGATTTTCATGCATTCATGTCTAGCTCTTTGGAAACTCAAGATATTTTTTTAGATATGCTAGATAAGGCTGAAAAGGAAGTCGGCTTTATTACGAAAAATTATAAAGTTAGGATTGAAGCATTTGCTATGAATAACGAAGATTTTATTTTTACTGTTACAAGACTTACAGATAAATACGAAAAAGAACCTACAAAATTTTCAAAAGTTAAATTTAGAAGAAAAAAAATAACTACTTCACTTCAGCAGTCAGTTTATAGATTTTCTTCATTTGATGACTTTTGTAATTTTTCGTTAGCAGTGAAATCTTCTGACATTAAAAATATTAATAATTCATGTAAATCAATTGTACTTTATACATATAAAAATCATTATTATCTAGTATTTTCAAATATTAATGCAGAATATAAATACTATAAAAAATTGTTCTCTTTAATTACAGAATTTAGCACATATGTTAATAATTCAGAGCTATATGCTTGTAAATTACGAGAATGTGGGCAAGTTTACATTAAAAATAATGCTATTAAAACATGTTTAAAATATTTTTCTTATAATTCTAAATAAATACAAAATTAAATTTTTACACCCCTCATAGATTTTAGCACACATTCATATTAAAATTTATGAGGGTTTATAACTTTTAATATAAATAAATTTATTATTAATTTTGTTTAACTCTATATTTCTTTTAGTATTATCTAAGAACCATAGAATCTAATGTTTATACTTTTCTTAATATTTCTCGATATGTCTTATTTTTTTTACTTTTTCTATATTAATCAAAAAACTTTAGCTTCTTAGTCTATTTTATAATTGTACTAAAAAACTAAAGTCATTTTAATATAAAACAATTTACATTTATTGTAATTCTGTTTTTACTGTTTGTATTTCTGTTATTGTTGCAGGTGCTGCTGGTTTATAATATCCTTTTGTTGTTGCAATTTTAAATAATTCATACTGAAAGCTTTCATCATTATTTCTAATCTGTTGTATAGTTTGTCTTAGACTCATATTTTCAGTTTCAGAAATAACAGTTTGATAAGTAGTAAGTTCTGACTTAACACCATTTAATATATCATTTACCATTGTTTTTTCGTCCATATTATCCTCCCCCATTAGTTATTTAAAAAAGACATTAACTTTTGTTTTGTGTTTAATGCATCTTGTGCAGATTTTGTGAAAATTTGCTTAATTTGTGGATCCACTGCTTGAGAAGCATAGTTATTTAACTTTTGATAAGAAGTCTCGTGTGCACCAATTAAATGTCTTAAATTTTGAAGTTCAACTTGGCTCAAATTTGGCATAATCATCTTCCTTTCTAAATTTATTTACATTTTATTATTGGCTCTTTTTTATATTTTATACATTTATACTTTTACTTTTTTAAATCTTATTTAATTTTGTAATACCTAGTTCATATTTTCTATTTTAATTAATAATATATAAAAATGCAGTCATACTTTTAAAACTTGTGTTATTTAAAAATTTTTAAAGTTATAACTGCATTTATTTTTTTAAATTATCTCTAAATTTGCAAATTTTGCCATTAATCTTTTATGTCCAAATTTCGTAAAATCTATATCTAGTTTTAAATCTTCCCCTTCTTTTTCAACTAAATTAATAACACCTTCTCCAAACTTTCTATGATATACCCTTTTGCCTGGTTCATATGCACTTAAGTCAACTGAGTTATTTTGTTTCATTGCGATATTATTTAGGAAACTTTCTGCTGTTCTAAATGCAAACTGCGGTTCCTTTCTTACACTTTTTCCAAATACGTCTGAATCTTTTACATTATATAACTTAACAGCCCCTGCTTTAGAATTTCCATATTCCCATTTATATGAACTATCTTTAAACTGTTCACCTTTTTCTGAATTTAATTCTTCATATCCAGCTAATAATTCACCTGGAATCTCATTTATAAATCTTGACATTGCATTATAACTTGTAGACCCAAATATTGTTCTTCTTTTGGCACACGTTAAGTATAAATGCTCTTTTGCTCTTGTTATTCCAACATAAAATAGCCTTCTTTCTTCTTCAAGCTCTTTCGGTTCTCCAATTGATTTATATCCTGGAAAAATTCCTTCTTCCATTCCAACTAAAAACACAACAGGGAATTCTAGTCCTTTAGCACTGTGAAGCGTCATTAATGTAACTGACTCTTCTTCCTCTTCTAAATTATCTACATCACTAGAAAGAGTAATTCCCTCTAGAAATTCTGCAAGTGTATTATCTGCTGATTCTTCTTCAAACTCAATGGCTACTGTTAAAAATTCCTCTAAGTTTTGAATTCTACTTTCTGCTTCTACTGTATTTTCAAGTTCTAGTGCTTTTGTATATCCTGTTTTATTTAGAATTTCTTTAATTAAGTCTGAAATTGCTAAATCATCTTTTTTATTTCTTAAATCTTCTATTGTCTCTATAAACTCTCTAGAATTTAAATAAATCCTATTTAATCCATATTCTTGTGCATTTTTTATTATATCATACATTGATTTTCCAGAATCTTCTGATAATCTTTCGATGTTTTCTAAACTAGTTTTTCCAATTCCTCTTTTTGGTTCATTTATTATTCTTTTTAATGATATATTATCAGATGTATTAAAAATCAATCTTAAGTATGCTATAATGTCTTTTATTTCTTTTCTTTCATAGAATTTTAGTCCACCTATTATTTTATACGGAATATCTTCTCTTCTCAAAATTTCCTCTATTGCTCTAGATTGAGAGTTCATTCTATACAAAATAGCAAAATCAGAAAACTTATAATATTCTTCTCTTTTTAATGAATTTATTTGCTCTGCTATGTATTTTGCTTCATTGTATTCATCATCACCACTAAAAATAGTAGGCATACTTCCTTCTTCATTTTCAGTCCATAATTTTTTATCATATTTAACTTGATTATTTTTTATAACGGCATTTGCTGCTTTTAAAATATTTCCTGTACATCTATAATTTTGCTCTAGTTTAATAATTTTTGTACCTGGAAAATCCTTTTCAAAGTTTAAAATATTAGTAATATCCGCGCCTCTAAAAGAATATATTCCTTGGTCATTATCTCCAACAACAGTAATATTTCCATATTTTGAAGCAAGAATAGATACAAGTTGGAATTGAGCTTTGTTTGTATCTTGGTATTCATCTACTAATACATATTTAAATTTTTCTGTATAATAGTCTAATACATCTTCATTTTCAGTAAGTATCTTTATACAATAATTTATAATATCATCAAAATCAATTGCATTATTTTCTTTTAATCTTCTTTGATATAATTCATAAATTTGTCCAATTGTTTCTTTACGAAAATCGCCTTCATATTTTACTTTATAAGCCCTTGGCTCTAGCATATCATTTTTTGCGTTACTAATTTCATATAAAACACTTCTGTCTGTAAATAATTTATCATCCACTTTCAATGCTTTTAAGCAGTCTTTCATTAATGTCTTTTGATCTTGTGTATCAAAAATTAAAAATGAATTATCAAATCCTATTCTATCTATATATTTTCTTAATATTCTTACGCAAATTGAATGAAATGTTCCCATCCATATATCTTTTGCTGCATCTCCAACAATATTTTCAACTCTTTGTTTCATTTCATTTGCTGCCTTATTTGTAAAAGTAATTGCAAGTATATTCCATGGTTTTACATACTTTTGAGTCATTAAATATGCAATTTTATGTGTTAAAACCTTAGTTTTTCCACTTCCAGCTCCTGCAATTACTAAACATGGTCCCTCTGTTGTTACTACTGCTTCTTTTTGTCTATTATTTAAACTCTCTAATAAATCTTCCATTTTGCTATCTCCTTATTTTTTTGCGAATTTTTGTTTGTATTTTACTCTGATTTTATTTATTTGTCAATTATTTTAATCAAAATATTATCAATACATTTACTAATCTCCTTTGCACATTCTAAAAAAATGTGAAGATTATATCCCCAAGGGTCTTTTATATTTAAATCTTTTCCATCATTATCAAGACCTGCATATTCTTTCATAGTATAAACTTTTCCTTTTAATTCTGGATATAATCTTAATACTATTTGCTTATGTTCTACTGTCGCACAAAGAATAATATCCATTTGACGAATTTTAGAATTTCGCAAGCTTGTAGCTCTATGACCTTTTAAATCGATATCGTAATATTCCATTGCTTCTATTGCATGCATAGATGCACAATCTCCGTCTTCTGCATAAGTTCCAGCTGAGTAAACCTCAATTTGGTCCTCTTTACCCATTTTATTTACTTCCTCTTTCATTATCGCTTCTGCCATTGCACTTCTACATATATTTCCAGTACATATAAACATAACCTTTACCATAAATCTTACCATCCTTCTCGTGATATTATAACAAGTATTCTTTTGTTATGCAAGAAATTTTGAGGTTTTATTAATGTAACGTTCTGAATGATGATATTACCATAATATTGTCTAACATCATTGTAGATTAAGCCAAATTAAATAAAATTAATTATAATATTTTTTGAAAAATCAGTTTACACAGTCATATTTTTATGGTATAATAATCTTTATTAAATTTATTAGGAGGATTACTATGTCAATCACTTTACGTACACCTACAGTTTGGGATGCTAGAACCTATGATAAATTATATCGGTCTAATCCAGACATCCAATTCTATGTTTCAGACATGGGTAGAGAAAATTTAACCCAAGTGGCCTTGTTAATGGACAGCTATGCAAGACTTGACTTTATCAATGATCATGCATATATAATTGAGGATACTATATTTGGTCCAGTAGGAGCAATGCAGGCTTTAGCAAACAAAGATTATAAGTCATTGGATATGCAGTTTTTTATAGGTAATGCCTATAGAAACTGCGGATATATGCAAGAAGCAATAAAACTTTTTGCTTCAGTCCTTAAAAGTACGTCCTACTACAGTTTGCTGTTTGATATTTCAAAAGGGAATATTCCAGCTACTAATCTTGTAGTTAAACTTGGCGCCGAAACAATTGACGGAATTGAAAAGGTTCAGTACGAACTTGTTATCTAATCCTACCCCGCAAGTAAATTAATTTACTTGCGGGGGTTTATTTTTAAACAAGTGTTTATCTTTTTAATATATTCCTAGTATAAAAACTGAGAGAACTCTATATAATAACATTTTCATTGTTATTTATAAGTTCTCTCTTTAGATTTTATAGTTTATTCTATGTAATTGACTGTAGCTCTTTTGAAGTAATCGTTACCTGAGTCTATTTTAATTTTCTTAAACTGTTCTTCTGTTCCGTGGTAATTTATTGTGGTTAATTTGCTACATCTACTAAATGCACTATTTCCTATACTTGTTACACTACTTGGGATTTCTATACTTGTTAATTTGCTACAATATTCAAATGCACTACTTCCTATACTCGTTACTCCTTCTGGTATATTTATATTTGTTAAACTGCTACAGTACTCAAATGCATAACTTCCTATACTAGTTACACTACTTGGGATGTCTATACTTGTTAATTTGCTACAGCCCTCAAATGTACTTCTTCCTATACTCGTTACTCCTTCTGGTATATTTATACTTGTTAAACTGCTACATCCCTCAAATGAACTATTTCCTATACTAGTTACACTACTTTGGATGTCTATACTTGTTAATTTGCTACAGCCCTCAAATGTACTTCTTCCTATACTCGTTACTCCTTCTGGGATTTCTATACTTTTTAAACTTCTACAGCCAGAAAATGTATAATCTTCTATACTAGTTACACTACTTGGGATTTCTATACTTGTTAAACTTCTACACCCACAAAATGCATAACTTCCTATACTAGTTACTCCACTTGGGATTTCTATACTTGTTAAACTGCTACAGCCCTCAAATGAACTATTTCCTATACTAGTTACACTACTTGGGATTACATATTGTTTATCTGCTTTTTTACTTGGATATCGTATTAACTCTGTCTTATCTTTATTGAACAATATTCCATCTTCACTGCAATAATTTGAGTTATCTTCTTCTACGTTTATGCTTGTTAAACTGCTACAGCCCTCAAATGAACTATTTCCTATACTAGTTACACTACTTGGGATTTCTATGCTTGTTAATTTGCTACAGCTTCCAAATGCACTTTCTCCTATACTAGTTACACTACTTGGGATGTCTATACTTGTTAAACTGCTACAGTACTTAAATGCATTACTTCCTATGCTAGTTACACTACTTGGGATTTCTATACTTGTCAAACCTCTACAACTACTAAATGCATCATCTCCTATACTTGTCACACTGCTTGGGATGTCTATACTTGTTAAACTGCTACAATAATAAAATGCCTGCTTTCCTATACTTGTTACTCCTTCTGGGATATTTATACTTGTTAAACTGCTACAATCATAGAACGCACTATTTCCTATACTCGTTACTCCTTCTGGGATATTTATACTTGTTAAACTGCTACATCCCCTAAATGCACCATCTCCTATACTCGTTACACTACTTGGGATTTCTATACTTGTTAAATTGCTACACTTAGAAAATGCAT
>ENA-OOYV01000198-OOYV01000198.1-human-gut-metagenome-genome-assembly--contig:-NODE-198-length-47713-cov-5.674766_pt1 | contig 47713 bp, 45 predicted proteins | sample MGYA00241704_ERZ501380 | MGnify/ENA primary metagenome ERZ501380 (study PRJEB25962, sample SAMEA2042984) | human gut metagenome | biome: human gut; feature: human-associated habitat; material: faeces...
TGGTGGTATTGGTAAGATTTCAGGTGTAGTAACAGGTGTTCTTATTTTCACTTCCCTTACTTATTCACTTACAATCCTTGGAATCGATACAAACCTCCAGTTTATTTTTGAAGGTATTATCATCCTTGCAGCAGTAACTCTTGACTGCCTTAAATATGTACAGAAAAAATAAATATTAGAAAATATTTCTTAATGATAAAGCTAAAAGTCGTTCTAATTATCTATATGATTAATGGAACGGCTTTTAGTCTAAATTGGTTTAAAAGCAATTCATAGTTTGTTATAATAAAAAAAACAGGTGGGAGAAATATGGAAATAAAAAATAATACTGATATAGAGAAAACTAATATGGAAAATTACAAAGTTATTTTGGTGGATGACGAAGAAGAAGTAATTGATGCAATAAAAAGCCGAATATTATGGGAACAATTAGGTTTGCAGATTGTAGGCAGTGCAACAAATGGTGTAAAAGCATTAGAATTAGTAGAAAAGTTACAACCTGACATTGTTATAACTGACATAAAAATGCCTTATATGAATGGTCTGGAACTGTCGAGAAGATTAAACGATGAATACAGAAATGTTCATATAATTATTTTTACGGGATTTGATGAATTTGATTATGCAAAAGAAGCAGTGCATCTTGAAATAGATGAATATATGCTTAAACCAATTAACGCTGTGGAATTGTCAGAGTGCCTTAAGCGTGTTAAGAATTCATTGGATAAAGAAAGAGAAGAAAAATTAAATGTTCAAAAGCTTGAAAATTATTTCGATGATGTTTTGCCAATTATTCAGACTAACTTTTTTGTTTCGTTAATAGAGGGAAGAGTTAACGAAAGTGAATATGAGAAATTTTTGCAGGCATACAAGATAGATTTAAATGGACCGTATTTTTGTTGTGCAGTTTTTCACACTTCAGAAAATAATGTTCCGGAAGAAATGTCGCCATTATTATTATCTATGTCAGTTGAGAGAGAGATAAAAGCAAGAATAGTGGGAAAATTCAACTGTAGGGAATTTATATATTTAGGAAATACAGTTCTTATTATAGAATTGAAATCAAAAGAAGAGACAGTAGAACTTACTGATGTTTGTGATAAATTCTGTAAGTGGGTTAACAGAGTAATTGGAGCAGTAGTAACTGCAGGAATAGGTATGGTATGTGATAACATATCAAATATTAATAATTCGTATGATGGGGCAAGGGAAGCCGTATCATACAGAGTATTATATGGAACAAAGAGAGCCATAAATATTGATGAAATCACACCAAACAAACAAAATATGGGATTACAGTCAGAAGAAACAAAGATGCATGAATTGTTTAAGGCCATTTATCTGGGAAACGAACAGGAAATAGAGGCGGCAACAAACAGGGAAGTTGACAGAATACATAGCAATTCCAATACGGTTAGCCAATATAAGTTATATACAATGGAAATGGTAGGAGCATTCTACAGATTTTGCGAAAATAATTTTATTGACTTTAACGATTTTCTGGGTGAAATGAGCAACCCTTATGAAAAGGTGCCAAAAATGGATGAAAGCACACTAAAAAAATGGATTGTGCAAGTTTCCACAGAAATGGGAAAACAATTAAAGAGTGTCCGAAACAGTAAATCACGAAGACTGATAAATGACGCAAAAAATATCGTTGCAAACAGATATATGGAAGAAGATTTATCCTTGGATAAGGTTTGCTCAATAATGGGAGTGTCTAATTCATACTTTTCTTCTATATTTAAGAAGGAAACAGGAATTTCTTTTGTATCTTATTTAACAGATTATAGAATGGATATAGCAGCAAAGTTAATTTTAGATACAAATGAGAAAAGCTACAAGATTGGTGAAATGGTTGGATATATGGACGCAAACTATTTTAGTTATGTATTCAAAAAGAAATTTGGAATTTCACCATCTAAATATCGAAATGCAAAATTAAAATCATAAATATATGCAGGGATGGAATATTGAAAAATAAAAGTAAAACAGGCGGGAAAAATCTTAATAGAGGAAGAAGAAAATGGTTTCACAAAGGGGAATTTATAGGTCTTGATATACAGTCAGTAATAATGACTGTTTTAACTATGCTTACAATTGCAGTTACTGTAGTTATGGGCTTGTTAATTTATAACAGATTTAAGATGTCAGTTAAAGAAACAAATATATCAAGCACTGAGGGCATAGTAGACAGCGTAGTAGAAAAAATGAATTCTGATTTGTACAATATAAGACAGATTTCAAATGCAGCGAACTATAACATTATTCAACAATACGACGTTTCGAGTCAGGAATTTAATAACCAGTTTAGCCTTCTTTACGAAACAAATTCTGACAAAATACAAAGCCTGGTTTTGTACAACAATGAAGGAAAACTTATGGCATCAGAACCAATTTCTTCAGAGAAAAAGAACGTAGAAATTAAAAAACAGGATTGGTTTTATAATGCAAAGAAAGAAATAGAGAACATTCATTTTTCAAAACCTCATTTGCAAAATATATTTATGGATGGAACATACAAGTATAATTGGGTTATTTCTCTTAGCCGTTCAGTTGACATAAATGATGGAGATGAGCCAATAAGTGGAATATTATTAGTAGATATGAAATATTCAATTATTGAAGAAACCTTTGAAAGAATTAATGGTAATTCCAACGGTATATATTATTATTTGTGTGATGGTAATGGAGATATAATTTATCATCCAAGAAAGGTTGAAATTGACAGAAACAAGTTAACCGAAAGCAACAGGGAACTTGCTTCATATGAAGACGGAATATATGAACTTAAATTAAATGGAAGAAAAGCAAATTATGTTATAAGTAATATGGCATATACAGGTTGGAAAGTTGTGGGTGTTGTGCCGGAAAGCACGCAAATTATGAGCATGAACCAGTTTAGATATTATATTGTAATAACCATTATAATATTGCTGATGATGCTTCTTGTTGTAAATAGATTTATTTCAAAGAGAATTTCAAAGCCTATTAGAGAGTTAGATGAATCAGTTAAGGATTATGAAGCAGGTGGCAAAAAAGAAATTTATGTTGGAGGTTCTTCAGAGATAAGACATCTGGGATATTCAGTTCAGAAATCATATGAACAGATTGAAGAATTGATGGACGAGATTATTAAGCAACAGACTCAAAGAAGAAAAAGTGAATTAGCAGCATTGCAAAGTCAGATAAATCCACACTTCTTATATAATACATTAGAATCCATTACCTGGATGGTGGAAGCAAACAGAAACGCAGATGCGGTATTGATGATTTCGGAGCTTGCTAAGTTACTTAGAATAAGCTTATCAAAGGGAAAAACAATAATAAGAATTGCAGATGAAATACAACACAGTAAAAGTTATATGAGCATTCAAATGGTAAGATACAAAGAACGATTTGGAATAAAATTCCACATTGATGAAGAAATTAATGATTACTGTATTGTAAAACTGGTAATACAGCCCATATTAGAGAATGCAATTTATTATGGTGTAGGCGATATGGATGCTGATGAAGGCGGAATGATAACTGTTACAGGAAGAAAGATTGAAGAGGATATATACATATCTATAGAAGATAATGGAATGGGTATGAGAGAAGAAGCAGTGGAAAATATTCTTACAGATAACAGTAAAGTTCCAAAACATGGTTCAGGTGTAGGCGTAATAAATGTTCATAATAGAATACAGCTTATGTTTGGTGAAGAATATGGATTAAAAGTCGAAAGTGAAGCAGATGAGGGAACAAAGGTTACAATACATATACCGGCAATACCATTTAATAGTGAAAATCAAAGTAAAATGGAAGAGAAAAGTGTAGAAAGGAAGGGCAAAAATGAAAAAGAATAAAGTAATCTTTCTTGCTACAGAAATTATATTATGTGTTTTAGCACTTTTTTTCACTTTCAAAATGTTTGATCAAAATGAGACAGAAAAGAAAGTTGCAGTAATTGTACAAAATTCAGGTGATAAAAATTGGGATTCTTTCATAAAGGGATTAAAAGAATCAGCCAAAGTCAATAATATTCATTTGATTATATGTAATGCTGATGAAATCAACAACATAGATGATCAAAAAGAATTAATTAATGAGCAAATAGAAAATGGAGTTGATGCTTTTATAATAAGTCCGGCTCCGGGAAGCAAAACAAAAACAGAAATGAAGACTATTTGTGGAGACAAGCCATTTATATTAGTAACTGAAGATGTTTATATGGGAGAAAATAAAAAATCTGAATACCCTGTAATAAAGCCTGATAATTACAAAATCGGCTATAGTCTTGGAAAAGAAATGGTTGGAAAATCCATAAAGAAAATAGGCATTGTACTAGGGCAGGAAGAAAGAGAAGAAACAGCTGACAGATATAAAGGGCTTGAAGATGCAATAAAAGATAGTGGCATGAAAGTTGCGTGGAAATATAATGGCATAGAAAATAAAGACATTGTTAAAATTGTAAATCGCAGGGGTAAAGTTGATGCAATAGTAGTGTTAGATAACTATTCACTAGATGATTTGGGTGAAAACGCCAGAGAGGATTCGTATAATGGTGCGAAAATATATGGTGTTGGAACTAATGTTGAGTCCCTTGTCCTTGTGGATTATGGAAAAGTGGAATGTGTGATAATTCCTGACGGATATGAAATGGGATATAAAAGTGTTAATGAGATAACTGAAAGACTAAACCATACTTTTTATGTGATGAAAAGTACTAATGTGGAACACAAAATAGTTTATAAAAAAGATTTATTTACTACTGATATTGAAAGGTTTTTGTATTCATATGAATAAAAGAAAGAAAATTGTTGTATGTTTGATTTTAGGAATAATTCTAGTCTGCAATATTTGCGGTTGTCAAAGCAATAAAGAAGAGAAGAACAGCATACTTAGAGTAGGCATAGTGACTTATACACAGGATGATCCTTTTATAAATGCGTTAAAAGAACAGCTAAAAGGGAACTTAAAAACTATGGAAACGAAGGATATGAAGATAATGATCTCCGAAAGAAATGGAGACAATGACCAAAGGGATCAAAATGAAGCTGTTGAAGAGATGATTGATGCAGGATGCGATATAATGTGTATAAATTTAGTAGATAGAACAGAGCCTTCTAAGATTATAAAAATGGCAAGACAGAATAACATACCCGTTATTTTCTTTAACAGGGAACCGGTTAAAGAGGATTTGAAGCAATGGGATAAACTTTATTATGTAGGCTGTAATGCAGAACAGTCAGGTAAAATGCAGGGACAGATAGCAGCAAAATATATAAAAAAGAATAAAAAAGTTGATAAAAATTATGATGGAAAAATTCAATATGTATTATTGGAAGGTGAAGCGGGGCATCAGGATGCCATAAGTAGAACGGACTGTTCCGTAAAAACCATAATAGGCAAAGGTATAAAACTGGAAAAATTAAGTTATCAGTTTGCAGATTGGAATAGAGGACAGGCAGAAAACAAAACAAACCAATTAATTGAACAATATGGCGATAAGATAGAAATGATAATTTCCAACAATGATGAAATGGCATTAGGAGCATTGGAGGCATATAAAAAATCAAAATATGACAAGAAGCAGTGGCCGATTATTTTTGGAATTGACGGTTTGGATGATGCTTTAACAGCAATAAAGAATGGCGAAATGCAGGGAACGGTATACAATGACAAAGAAGATCAGGCATTAGAAATTTCACGATTAGTTGTAGACATTTATCAGGGCAATAGTATGAAAAATCATAATTTACAGCAGGGAAAATATTATGTGTCTCAATACAAAAAAGTTGAAAAAAGCAGCATAGACAAATTCATAAAATAAAGGCGGGTCAATATATGTGGAATGAAAGGTTTAACAAAGAGTTTAAAGAAGAATCTAAGAAAGAGACAAATGAAAAGTCTAAAAACGAGTTAAAAAAAGAACTTTTTGGAGACGAGTTTTATGAAGAAATGGAACCTGAGAAAAGATTAGAAATTTTTCAAAAAAATATAGATTCAGACAATAATAAAGAACTACGAGAATGCTTATGGACAGCAAGATATGGAAAAAGAAAGCCTAAAAAAGACTTATTCATAGGCTATCTTATGGAAATGAAATACATATCAGAAAGTGGTTCCACTGATGTAGGCGGAGCGAAAAGAAAACAGTTGTGCAAGATTATTAATAATTTGTGCATCGACAACTATGAAATTCTGTCAGAGGAGCAGCGTGGCATTCTTAAAAATGAGCTAAAGAATACATTTAAAAAATTTATTCAGGTAAGTCGAGAAGGAAGAGGCTTCACTTCGGCAGTTTTTGGACTGGGACAGTTATCTGATGAGGGCATTGCAAAAAAGATAGCTGAACAAATAAGCAACATTGCATTCCTAACACCTCATATGTTCAGAATGGATAAAGAATTTGAAATCCTTCAGGCAGCAGCGCTGGAAGCCTATAGGGAAGAATACCCCCATAGAGAACATTTTTTGAAAAAATAGGACAACCTTAGATTATACCAAAATACCTCACGGTTTGAGAAAATGAAAACCGCGGGGTATTTTTCTTTTGGCTTGAATAGTTACAGATTTAGAGTTTGCCTCATATATAGTACAAATCCCGAATAGTCTTGAAGTAATCCACCCCAAATCTATCATACCAAGTGAAAATAAATGACAGAAAATGAAAAATAAAGAATTATTGATAATTCTATCTCAAATACCCAACAATCAACATACATATTACACAAAAAATACAATTTGTATACTCGAAAAATAACATTATTGTTAGAAAAATCAAAAAAACCGGAAAAAGGCAAAAACGATACAAAGCAAAAAGTGACAACGAATGAAACGTTTTTAACAACGAAAACTGTACAATATGCACAAAAGAAATATGTCTAAATTGTGAAAACCGTGAAAAATGTTGAAAATAGTTGACAGAAAATGAAAAGAGTACTACAATTATGCTATCAGATGAAAACAAATGACAAAACTTGAAAAAAACAAAAGATAAAAGAAATAACAAAGAAAGGAAGGAAATATGAATTACGCAGGAAGATTTAATTCTTTTATATTAAAAGGCCAGAACGTATTTGATGCAATTAAGGCATATCACGAGATGGATGGCATTACACATTTAGAGTTTAACTACCCGGAACATTTTGCAGGATATGATTTAGAAGAAATCAAAAAGGCCATGGGTGATTTAAAAGTTAACGGATTGGCAGTTCGTTGGAGAAATGATTTCACAAACGGAGACTTAACAAATCCTGATCCGGAACTTAGAGAAAGAGCCATCAGATATTGTAAGGAAGCTACAGATATTTGTAGAGAACTTGGTGGAACATACATAACATTATGGTTAGAAAATGACGGTTTTGATTATGCGTTCCAAGTTGACTATGAAGAAGCATGGAACCAAATGATAGATGCTTTCAGAGAATTAGCAGATTATGCACCAGACATGAAATACAGCATCGAGTACAAACCATTTGAACCAAGAAACTTCTCAATGGTTGACAGCACAGGAATGACATTACTTCTTATTAAAGAGATAGACAGACCAAATGTAGGATGTACATTAGACTTCTGTCATATGTTAATGAAGAGAGATTCCCCGGCATACGGACTAGCACTTGCAGCAAGTATGGGAAAACTTTATGGATTACATATGAACGACGGATATTCACAGATGGACAGCGGAATGATATTTGGTTCAGTAAATATAGCTCACGCAGCTGAGTTTATCTACTATTTAAAGAAGTACAATTATCAGGGAGTTGTATTCTTCGATACATTCCCAATCAGAGAAAACGCAAAGCTTGAAACACAGGCAAACATTAATTCATTCGAAAAGATTTCAAAAATAATTGATGAAATCGGAATGGACAGAATAGCTGAAGTAGTATCTAAACGTGACGGAGTTGAGGCACAGCGCCTTGTTCTGGACATGTTGAAATAAAGAGAAAATAAAAAAAGAAAAAGGAGAACACACAAATGAGAAAGAAATTTTTAGCAGTTGCCCTTGCAGCAACAATGGTAATCGGTTTAGTTGGATGTGGAAATTCATCATCTAGCTCAAGCAACGCAACAACAGCAGCCTCAAATGACAAACAGGCTACAGAGGAATTTAACCCTGATACAGTTAAAGACAGCAAGACTATCGAAGATATCCGTAAAGATAACGGAGACGAAGTAAAAGTTAAGAGTGGTTTAAAGATGGGTGCCATCGCAAAGTCATTCTCAAACGAATTCTGGCGTAACTTTAAAAATGGTTATGAACAGTCAGAAAAGGTACTTAAAGATGCAGGCGTAGACGTATCAATTAAGATTGACGGAACAACAGATGAAAGTGATGAAATCGGACAGCAGACAATGACAGACAACTTAGTAAACCAGGGTTACAACGCTTTAATGTTAAGCCCAATCTCAGATTCAAACTTAACAGCATCAGTTGATAACGCTAAAGGCAAAAAGATTCCTACAATTAACGTAAACGATGGATTAATCGCATCAGCAGATTACTTCGTAGGACCAGATGCTTACCAGAATGGTGAATTAGCAGCTGAATGGGTTTCAAAACAGCTTGGTGACAAAGGTGATGTAGCTATCGTAATCGGTATGGCAAAAGCTTTCGCAGCTCGTGAAAGAACAGCAGGATTCAAGGGATGGATCAAAGACAACAATTCAGGACTTAACGTAGTAGCAGAACAGAATGCTGACTGGGATAGACAGAAAGCTAAAGAATTAGCAAGCACATGGATTCAGCAGAACCCAGACTTAAAGGCTATCTTCTGTAACAATGATGATATGGCTTTAGGTGTAGTAGAAGCAGTTGAAGAAGCTAAGAAAGATATCTTAGTAGTAGGTGTTGATGGTATCGGTGAAGCTTATGACTCAATCAGAGCTGGTAAGTTAGATGCAACAGTTGATTCATTTGGTTACTATATGTCACAGGTTGCTACAGAAGTAACATTAAGAGTATTAGCTGGACAGGATATTCCTAGAGTAACACATACTCCACAGGCTCTTATCGATAAGAATAACGTAGATAAAGACGCAAAAGACATCATTGGTTGGACAGATCCAAAATATGTATCAGAATAGTTTAGACACAATAATTTAGAAGATTTGATTTGTAAAGTGGGAGAAAGGTAAAACTTTCTCCCACATATATAAAGGAGGAACGATTATGGCGAAGGCTGTTGAATTTGTTAAGATTAACAAACGCTTTCCGGGAGTACACGTCCTTAAAGATATCTCTTTTTCAGTAGAAGAAGGTGAAGTTCATGCATTGCTTGGTGAAAATGGTGCAGGAAAATCAACACTATTGAATATTTTGCATGGAGTTTATCCTGAATATGAAGGAGAGGTAAGACTTCATGGTAAAAAGGTAAGCTTTAAAGACACAAATGATGCTATTGTAAATGGCAAAATATCTAAGGTTCATCAGGAAACATTGGTAGTAAAAGATCTTACCGTTGGACAGAACGTAACAATGGGATATGAACCTAAAAAAGGAATCTTTATTGATTTCAAAAAAATGAATAAAGATGTAGACGTAATATTAGAAGACTTAAACTGTAACTTTAAATCATCAGATTTGGTTGCAACATTAACAGCAGGTGAAATGCAGATGTTAGCAATTGCAAGAGCATTATATCATCATTCAACGATTATATCTCTTGACGAGCCAACAGCTTCACTTACAACAAAAGAAACAGAAGCTTTGTTTGAAGTAGTAAGAAAACTTAAAAAACAGGGCGTAACAATATTATATGTAAGTCATAGATTGGAAGAAATTTTCCAGATTTGTGACAGAGCAACAATTCTTCGAGATGGAGAATATATCCAGACAATGGACATTGCAAGTACTACAAGAGATGAACTGATTCACGCAATGGTTGGTCGAAATGTTGCAGCAGTGGCATCAAGACTTAAACCTAGTCCAATGACAGATGAAGTAGTATTAAAAGTAGAACATTTATGTAATGAAAATTATAATGACGTAAGTTTTGAACTTCACAAAGGCGAAATCTTAGGATTCTTCGGATTAGTTGGAGCAGGAAGAACTGAAGTCATGAGAACACTTATTGGTGCAGATCAGAGAACATCAGGAAAGATTATTCTTAAAGGTAAAGAAGTAAAGAATGGCTGGAATACAACAAAAGCCTTAAAAGCCGGCATCGGTTTATTACCTGAAGACAGAAAAACACAGGGATTTATGAATCTTTCTAATAACTATGAAAATATAGCAATATCAAGCTTAGAGAAATATATGACAGGTCCATTTACAGACACAAAGAAGAAGATTAAAAACGCAGAAGTTTACTTCGAAGAAATGGACGTACATCCAAGACGTGTTGATTATATGACAAGCAACATGTCAGGTGGTAACCAGCAGAAAGTTATTTTGGCAAGATGGATGTCTACAGATGTAGATATAATTATCTTCGATGAACCTACAAAAGGTGTTGACGTAGGTGCTAAGGCAGAAATTTACAGACTTATGGAACAGTTAGTAGAAGATGGAAAGAGTATTATCGTAGTTTCATCAGAATTACCTGAAGCCATGGGTATAAGCGACAGAATGATAATTATGAGTGAAGGAAAAATAACAGCTGAGTTAACAAATAAGGTTGACTTTGTAGAAGATTCAATTCTTGATTTAGCAATTGGAGGTAATTAAAATGAAGAATATATGGAATAAATATAAACGTGAGTTTGTAGTATTGCTGGCAACCTTGGTTATGGCAGTTGTCTTTACAGTACTAAACAGTAACTTTTTAAATTATAACAACTTTGTAACTATTTTACAGCAGATGGTATTAAACGGTGTACTTGCAGTAGGTATGATGTTTACAATCATCACAGGTGGTATCGACCTTTCAGTAGGTTGTACATACGCAATTACAGGTATTATAGTTGCTTCATGTACAGTAAACTATGGAATGAATCCATTCCTTGGAATTTTAGTAGGACTTGTAGTTGGTGCAGTTCTTGGTGCATTTAACGGATTCTTAATTAATAAGATGAAGTTACAGCCATTTATCGCAACATTAGGTACAATGAGTTTATACAGAGGTCTTGCTTACGTAGTAACAGGTGGTGTACCTGTAACAAACGTTCCGGACTCATACAGAAACATCTTCAACGGAGAATTAGTTGGAGGAATCAGATACTACATTATAGTTATGGTAGTTGTATTCGTAGTAGCACACATTCTTTTATCAAAGATGAGAAGTGGTGATTACTTATATGCAGTAGGTGGAAACGAAGAAGCAGCTAAGTTATCAGGTGTTAACGTAGTTAAGACAAAATACATTGCATACATCTTCTGTGGTGTTTGCTCAGCAATTGCAGGTATGATTATGTTAGCAAGCTTAGGTTCAGCAGAAGCAACAGCAGGTAGCGGATATGAAACAAACGCAATCGCAGCAGCAGCTATCGGTGGAACAAGAATGGCAGGTGGTAAAGGTACAGCACTTGGAACATTCATCGGTGCATTAATGTTAGCAGTATTAAAAGTAGGTATGGTAGTTATCAACGTTGACTCATTCTGGCAGTTCGTTGTAACTGGTATTATTATCATCGTAGCTTCATACTTCGAATTCATTCAGCAGGACGTTGCAGGATTTATTTCAAGACATAAGAAAGCTGCAAACTAAAAAATAAACCGCAAAAAATTAATAAACATTGCGGCACTAATATATTTTCAATATGAATTGAATTATAATAAAGGCGCAGGGAAAAATAAACTTTGCGCCTTTATTCTTTTTAATAATAGGAAACAAAATAAGTTTAGAGTAGGAGGAAAATAAGGATGAATAAGAAAATCACAGTTATCGGAAGTTTAAACTATGATGTTATCTTAAAAATTCCAAGATTACCTTTTAAAGGTGAAACATTAACAGCCAACGGAGCAGCATTTAGTGCCGGCGGAAAAGGTGCTAATCAGGCAGTTCAGGCAGCAAAATTAAAAACTCCAACTTATATGGTAGGATGTGTTGGAACAGATGCATCAGCAGACTTTTTGGTTAACACAGCAAAAGAGTATGGTGTAAATGTTGATTATATTAGAAAAGTACCCGGAAGTAGTGGAATGGGAGTTATAAACGCAGTTGAAGACGGAAGCGTTTATGCATGTATCGTAAGAGGTGCAAACTTTGAGGTTACAAAGGAAGATGTAGACAATGCAATGCCTATTCTTAAAGAATCAGGTGTATGTATTCTACAGAACGAGATTCCGGTAGAAATTATTGCTTATGCAATTGATAAGGCAAAAGAAGCAGGATGTATAGTTGTATTAAACGCAGCACCTGCAATAGAATTACCTGAAGAATGTTTAAGTAAGGTAGACATTCTTGTAGTAAATGAAGTTGAGGCAGAATTTTACTGTCACGAAAAAATCGACTCAGTTGAAAAGGCAAAAACAGAAATTAAGAAAATGGCAGAAAAATACAATAATAATGTTATTTTCACACTTGGAAAAGATGGAGCAGTGGCTTACGAAAATGGAACAATTGAATTTATTCCGGCAATGAAAGTAGATGCGATTGAAACAACAGGAGCAGGAGATTCATATATCGGAGCAGTAAGTCATTCAATAATTGAAGGAAAGAGCCTGATTGAGGCTTGTAAGTTTGCAACTAAGTGTAGTGCAATTACAGTTTGCCGAATGGGAGCACAGCCTTCAATGCCAACTTTGGAGGACGTGGAATAAACCCCGATTATTATTGACATTTTTAACCATTGAAGGATATTATATAGGTATAACTGTAACGTTTTTATCGTTACGGGGACACGCAGGAGGAAAAGATATGATACCTTATGAAAGAAGATTACAAATAGCAGAATTGCTTGAGCAGAATGAGGTTGTATCTTTGGATGAGTTTTGTAAATCTTTAGGGGGTGTCTCGGAATCGACGGTTAGAAGAGATTTAAAGACCATGGAGAAAGAGGGAGAGATAACATTACTAAGAGGTGGCGGAGCTTGTTTAAAAAGAGGCAGCTATGAAGTTCCTGTTCTTTCAAAGAAAAGTAAGAATGTCAAACAGAAGGAAGGAATTGCTAAGGTTGCAGCAAGTCTTGTAAATGACGGTGATTCGATTTACATCGATTCAGGAAGTACAGCCTTATATATGGTTAAATATTTAAAAGACAAAAACATAACAGTTGTAACAACAAATGCATTAATATGTTCAGAGTTGCAATCTTCTAATATTAAGTGTATTATAGCAGGTGGTGAAATCAATATTACTACTGCTTCAATTAGAGGAATTACAACAAACAACTTTTTAAAGAGTTACTATTTTGACAAAGCTTTTGTAGGAATATCCGGTTTTTCAAAAGAAGCAGGGTTTAACACACCGGATTTGTTAGAAGCTGAAAAGAAACGTATTGTCTGCAAGAATTCAGGCAAGGCGTATATAGTAGCTGACAGTAGCAAGTCTGGCAAAAACACATTATGTAAGGTACTTGACTTAGAACAGGCAACTTTAATTTGTGACAAAGTGACAGATGTAGTTGAAGCTGCAGCAGAATATATTATTGCTGAATAGAATTATAGTGCAAAAGACAGAGGTGAACAATATGAAAATTGGAATTGGAAATGATCATGTAGCAGTTGAAATGAAGAATGAAATCAAGGCATATCTTGAAGAAAAAGGACATGAAGTTGTAGATTTTGGTACAAATTCTTCTGAGAGATGTAATTACCCTGTATATGGCGAGGCAGTAGCTAATGCCATTGTTAACGGTGAAGTAGATTGTGGTGTTTTAATTTGTGGAACAGGTGTAGGAATTTCACTTTCAGCTAACAAGGTTAACGGAATTAGAGCCTGCGTATGTAGCGAGCCATATAGCGCAAGATTATCTAAGCAGCATAACAACACTAACATTATTGCATTTGGCGCAAGAGTTATTGGCATAGAACTTGCAAAAATGATAGTAGATGAATGGCTTAATGCAGAATATGAAGGTGGCCGTCATCAGGTTAGAATCGATATGATTAAAGACATCGAGGAAAAACAGAAACAGAAGTAATTTGCTATTTATAAATGGTAGATTATTAATGTAATAGTAATGTAACAGAAGAGTAATGGAATAAAAAGACAAGGAGAGATACTATGAAGATTAAAAACATTGAAAACCCTGAAGAATTTTTAAAGATAATTGACAGTTGTAAAGGAAGAGTTGAATTAATAACAGATGATGGAGACAGATTAAACTTAAAATCAAAGTTATGTCAGTTAGTTTCATTGTCAACAATTTTCTCTTCAGCAGCTAAGATTCCTGAAATGGAAATTGTAGCTCATGAATTAGAAGATTCAAAGAAAATAATGGACTACTTAATGGGTTGCTAATTGATAAGATTACAGTGTAGAAATTTTAAATAGTATAGAAATAATTTTCTAAAAAGCGCGTTCAAAGAGACTTAAAAAGTCAAAAGACCTGTTGCACTTTAAACTTGGTGCGACAGGTCTTTTTTATTAATAGGAAAAATCTATTAATTTAAAATCCAACTGAGGATATAAACCTATACTTAATAAGCTTAGTGAAAAGATTAATCCTCTTCAATAACATAGAAGTCAAGATAGTCGAAATCTATTGATTCCACAAAACTGTCTGCATAAAATCTTGTTCGCGCAATACGTTTAAACTCGTTAATATTTGAATCAAGCCATATTGGATTGCTTAAATCAAATTCCTCGCAAATTTGTTCAAGAGCCATAAAAACCTTATGAGTTCTTGTCTCGTCAGGAATATCCAATTCAATAGTAGTGCTTTGTAACATTTTATTACTTTTAAAAGTACGTCCCCAAACTCTAAACATAATAATCTCCGTTCCATTAATATAGTATAAATAACATAATATAAATCCAAAGTAAGTGTAAGGGAAAACGGAGTAAAAGTAAAGAAAAAAGAAGTTAGACAAAACTAATACATAAGCATAAGTTTAACTTTAAATATTGTTAGAATAATGATATACTTAGGGGTAATGAGCACTATAAATAAGTGAGAAATGTATGGTAGTCATAAACAAAAAAAGAGGGAAGAGATGAAATAGGCATAGCTGTTTATACCGTTTTAAGAAAAGCGGAATGGAGTATTATATGGGAAATAAAAGAAAGAAAAAATTACAGACTCAGGTAGGAAAATATTTAAAGGGACCGTTGTATTTTATTGCATTTTGGATAATGATTAATGTGATTACATATGCCATTGATGTAAGAGCAGGCGTAGTAATGAGTCTTGCCACATTTGTTTACATTATTTTAATGCTAAGCATAGCTATTAAGTATAATTCCAACGTAACTAAGAGACTTATAGACTTCGGAAGTGCTTACAGTCTGGTTCAACGACAGATGCTTAAGGAAATGGATGTGCCATATGGCCTTATTGACGAAAACGGAAAGATACTATGGACTAACAACCAGTTTGATACTTTATTTGAAAAGAGTGTTTTAAATAAGAACATTATGAATATTTTTGAAGGCATTAAGCCGGAATATTTGGTTTTTGATGACGAGAAACCTAATCACGTTAAGCTTAGTTATAAAGACAAATTATTTGCGGTAACATTAACCAAGTTTGAGCTGAAAAATGATTATGAGGACAGCGCCCTTAATCTTTTGGAAGAAAATAGCGGTCAGTTAATTTCCATTTATTTAAGAGATGAAACATTAATCAGCAAGCTGGAAAAAGAGACTAAGGAAGAACGACTTGTAACGGCAAATATTTATATTGATAACTATGACGAAGTGGTACAAAGTGTTGAAAACACACGAAGAACCCTTTTGGTAGCTTTAATAGACAGAAAGATTAATGTTTATTTTTCTCAATATGACGGAATTGTCAGAAAGCTTGAAAATGACAAGTATTTTGTAGTTTTCAAAACAAAATATATAAGCAAGATGCAGACTAACAAGTTTGCAATTCTTGACGAAGTAAAAACAGTTAATATAGGAAACAGCCTTCCTGTAACAATCAGTATCGGTATTGGTATGGGAGGAAACAGTCTGGTACAGAATTATGATTTGTCCACAACAGCCATTGACATGGCGCTTGGACGTGGCGGTGACCAGGCAGTGTTAAAAGACGGTAGTAAGGTTTATTATTACGGTGGAAAGACCAAATCAGTAGAAAAGAACACAAAAGTTAAATCAAGAGTAAAAGCCACAGCGTTTAGAGATTTGATTGAAACAAAAGATAATCTTTATATTATGGGACATCATATAGGAGATAATGATTCCTTTGGTGCCGCAATAGGCTTATACAGAGTTGGAAAGACTATCGGAAAGAAGACGCACATTGTACTTGGAGATGTAAGTGGCAGTGTAGTTCCTTTAGTTGATGAATTTAAGAACTCAGACTCATATGATGAAGATATGTTTATTACAGGACCGGAAGCAGTTTCTGAAATGACTAAGAATGACGCCCTTATTATAGTTGATTGTAACAGAGCCTCATATACAGAATATCCTGAGCTTGTAAGAAGAGCCCAGTGTATAATTGTATTTGACCACCATAGACAGACAACAGATTGCATTGACAATGCCCAGCTTTCATATGTTGAGTTATCATCATCATCAACTTGTGAAATGGTTGTTGAAATAATGCAGTACATTAATGAAACAGTTAAGCTTACAAAGCTTGATGCAGAGGCTTTATATGGCGGTATTATGGTTGATACAAACAACTTTATAAACCGTACAGGTGTAAGAACTTTTGAAGCGGCAGCATATTTGAAGAAGAATGGTGCAGATGTTGCAAGAGTAAGAAGAATGTTCAGGGATGATTTGTCAGATTACAAGGCTAAGGCATTGGCAATTCAGAATACTGAAATCTTTATGGATGGATACGCATTGTCAGTATGTAGTCCACAGGGTGCATCTTCACCTACAATTGTAGGCGCCCAGGCAGCCAATGAATTATTAAATGTAAAAAATGTAAAAGCATCATTTGTATGTACACCATACAATGATCAGGTATATATAAGTGCCCGCTCAATTGACAAAATCAACGTTCAGGTTATTATGGAACAGTTTGGTGGTGGCGGACACATGAATCTTGCCGGAGCTCAGGTTAGAAATAAGACAACCGGCGAGGTTATCGTTATGTTAAAGAAAGTTATTGAAACGATGATAGAGGAAGGAGAAATTTAATGAAGGTTATATTATTAGAAGATGTTAAATCTCTTGGAAAAAAAGGAGAGATTGTAAATGTAAATGATGGATACGCAAGAAATTTCATTTTGCCTAAAAAGTTAGGTCTTGAGGCAACATCAAAGAACCTTAATGATTTAAAACTTCAGAAGCAGAATGACGAAAAAGTTGCACAGGAAAAACTTGACGCAGCAAAGGCATTGGCAGAAGAAATCAAAGAAAAATCAATTACTGTTAAGATTCAGGCAGGGGTAGAAGGAAAGGTATTCGGTTCTATTTCAAGCAAGGAAATTGCCACAGAAGCAAAGAAGCAGTTAAACATGGATATTGATAAGAAGAAGATTGTAATTCCTGACGCAATTAAGTCACTTGGAACTTACAACGTTAACATTAAGTTACACAAAGACGTAACAGCTACATTAACAGTAAAAGTTGAAGCAAAATAAGAATCCTAAGGAGAATACCAAATGGAAGAGGCAGTAGTAAAAAGAGTAATGCCTCATAGTAATGAGGCAGAACAGGCAGTAATCGGCTCAATGCTTATGGATGCAGATGCCATTACAACTGCTATGGAAAAAATTTCAGAAGATGATTTTTATAACAAACAATATGGTTCTCTTTTTAAGGCAATGATAGAACTTTATAATGAAGGAAAAACCTGTGACCTTGTTACAGTAAAGTCTAAGTTAGAGGAAACAGGGGTGCCTTCAGAAGTTGTAAGTCTTGATTTTATCAGAAATATATTGGAAATGGTTCCTACATCAGCTAACATTAAGCAGTATGCAGAAATTGTTTACGAAAAATCAGTTCTTAGAAATCTAATTCGTGCCAATGAAGATATTGCCGGCAAATGCTACGCAGGAAATGAAACACTAGAGGCAATTCTTGAGGAAACGGAAAAGAAGATATTTGACCTGATTCAGTCAGGAAGCAGTGGAGATTACACTCCGGTAAGACAGGTAGTTCTTAATGTATTTGAAAAGATTGAGAAAGCTTCCCAGACGAAAGGTTCCATTACAGGCTTGGAAACAGGCTTTACTAAGCTTGATCACCAGCTTTCAGGACTTCAGCCATCAGATATGATACTTATTGCAGCAAGACCTTCCGTAGGTAAAACAGCTTTCGTTTTGAATATTACGGAAACAGTTGCAGTAAAACACAACATACCTGTTGCCATATTTAGTTTGGAAATGTCAAGCGAACAGCTTATTAACCGTATTATTTCACAGAACTCAATGGTAAGTTCACAGAAAATGAGAAATGGTGACTTAAGTGACAGCGAGTGGGCAAACATAGTTGAATCAGCCAATATTATCGGTAATTCCAACATTATCATAGATGATACACCGGGTATAAGCATCGGCGAAATGCGTTCCAAGTGTAGAAAGTTTAAGTTGGAGAAAGATATCCAGCTTGTTATAGTGGATTACCTTCAGTTGATGACAACCAACGGCAGATCGTCAAGCCGTGAACAGGAAATTGCGGAAATTTCAAGAACCTTAAAGGGAATTGCAAGAGAGTTAAACGTTCCGGTTATTGCCTTATCACAGCTTAACCGTGCAGCTGAAACAAGAGAAGATAAGAAACCTATTATGGCCGATCTTCGTGAATCCGGTTCTATCGAGCAGGATGCGGACGTTGTAATGCTTATGTCAAGATTTTACGACAAGGAAACAAAGACAGAAGACAGAAACAGAATCATCGTAAACGTAGCTAAACAGCGTAACGGCCCTGTAGGTGAAGTAGAATTAGTATGGTTACCACAGTATACTAAGTTCGAAAATGCGGAAACAGAACAGGTGTAGGTGACTGTAGTAGACATCTGGCGACAAAGCTACAGAAAGTCGTTTTTTTCGCAGTGTTAAAAATATTGAACAAGGCATATAATGAATTTATAATGGAGATGTTCCAAAAGGGAGCATCTCCTTTTCGATGCTCCAATTCGATTTTTAAGGAGGAGTATATGGGGGAAAAAAGATATATTATTTCGGACGCATCAAAGATGCTCAATGTTGAATCACATGTTTTAAGATATTGGGAAGAAGAACTTGAAATCAAAATTCCAAGAAATGAAATGGGACACAGATACTACACGGAAGGCAACATAGAAAGCCTTAGAAAAGTCAAAGGCTTAAATAAGCAGAGCGACAGCCTAAAGGCAATAAAAAATATGGTAAACCCGAAAAAAGGAGCCAGGGAAAATAAAGAATCAAATGAAAGACTGACAGTAAGACAGCCGATTTCGCTGATGGAAGTAAGGGAGAAAAAAGCCGGGGTGGAGAATTGCTATCAGGAAGTGCCGGAGGCAATGTCTGGCAGTGTACAGAGTGTGGTACAGAATATGACACAGAGTAATGGGCAGAATGCAGAAAGTGCAGGCTTGAAGTTAGAACAGTTCCAGAACCTTATGAATAAGGTTGTTTCAAAGGCATTAAAAGAATCCACAACGAACCTTGGAAAAGAGCTAAGTGACAACGTAAGCGAAAACGTTCTAAAAGGAATGAATTATATGATGAGAGTTCAGGATGAAAAGGAAGAAGAACGTTATCGAAAACTTGATGAGCTTATGAGAAACAAGCAGAAGCTAAGCCACCGAGAAAAAAGAAAAAAAGCAAAAGCAGAAAAACTTCTTTTGAAAAATAAGAAAAAAGGAATGGCTCATTTCGGGAAAAAACCGCAGACTACATAAACAAAAATACATTATAGAAGAATGCTGCATCGCATATAAAATGCAAAAGATATTAAAAAAATGCAATACATAAAGAGACAGATAATAAGGACAAATAGCAAAAATAATTTAAAGATACAATAAAAATATTAAAAAGTATTAAAAGAAAGACGATAAGAAATATTATAAAAAATATTAAAAGAAAGACGATAAGAAATATTTTAAAAATATTATAAAAAATATTATGAAAAGTTACATAGATAATATTACATAAAAAATGCCATCCTTTACATAAAGTAAAGATGGCATTTTTTATACCTATACGGTACATAATACGCTCCAAAGAGAGCGTATAAATTATAATAATTAGTCTAATGTGATTGAATCTGTTGGGCATGCACCTGCACAAGCGCCACATTCGATACATGTATCTGCATCGATTACGCAAACGCTACCATCGTTGCTAATAGCTCCTACTGGGCAAGTACCTTCACATGCACCACAACCGATACATCCGTCAGTAATTTTGTAAGCCATTATGTAAGCCTCCTTTGATTTTTTATACGTTTATAATAATACAATTATCCCAATATTGCAATAAATAAAAAGTTAAAAATTTAACAATAACAAGAAACATCAAGCGTCACGAACTACTGTAAGCACTCTTCCAAAGTAGTGAACATCATCGATATTATCGATGAAAAGCGAGTTTTTGTCGCCATTAATGGGAGCAAGCTCCAGCCTGATTCCCGGAATATATTTACGAATATACACTTTATTTCCAATAAGAAAAATCCCTGTCTCACCGGATTCAGGAAAACGGTCCTTGCCAATCAGAAGAATATCGTTGTCCAAATAAGTAGGTGAAAGATTTCGCCCAACAATCTTAATCCCACACAAAACAATGTCACCAAAATCTTTTTTGTAAGCAGAAATATTAACAATATTCGTAGAAATACTGTCAAAAACCATTCCATCCTGAACATAGCCCATTGGCGTAAGAACAGAAATGCAGTCGGTTTTGTGAGATTTGTTGTAGTCGGCAATGCGGGACTCAAAATAGGCAATTTCCACAAGTAGATTAAAAACCCTTGGTGGAAGTGATTTTTTATCAATGGTATTAATGACTGAGCGCCCTAAAATATAGTCAATGCTACAATTCAGCGCATCGCAAACCTTTGAAATAGTATAAATAGTGGGATTGTTAACCTTACCCCCAACTAATTTCTTGACGGATTCATATGGAAGCTCAGCCTCATCGGCAAGCTGTCTGATAGACCAATTCTTCTGATATAAAAGACGATTAATATTTTCAACCATAATGTTTTTGTTGGTGATTTTGTTAGAATTTTGATTCATAAATTAAGACGCCCCCCTTATTAAGATGTATTCCTTGGCACATAAAAAACAACAATATAACAAAATTTGTGCCTTTCTATGCCTTTTTTTTACAAAATTATGCATTTATTATATAGCATATAGAGAAAAAATTAAATATCTATGGAAAAAATGGAGGGAAAAATGAATAAAATGGAGAAGAACAGTAGCGAAAAATTATTACGACAGCTTATTGCAGCATTAAAGCTGGAAGGAAACCAGATGCCGGGTGGTGTTCTGGAAAGCGATGATTATAACATAATAATCATTAAACCAAATCAATTACAACAGGAGAATGCCGGAGAAAAGCAGAGTAGAAAATACAATGAATCGTACAGTGAAAATCAAAGAGAGAATTTTGATGATTTGTATGGAGAACGAAAAGGCAAGAAAGAGTTAGAGAATATCATTTCAAGGAAGCTTATAGGACTTGGCATACCGACTAGATTAAAAGGTTATAAATATATACTGGCAGCAATTGAGCAGGTTTTAGAAGATGAAACATCACTGGAAGGTGTAACTAAGATACTTTACCCGGATGTTGCAAAGAAATATAATTCGACACCTCAAAGAGTAGAAAAAGCCATTAGGCATGCAATAGAAGTTGCATGGACAGATAATGTAGTAGAACTTAGACGTGAATTTGAGGACGGCAAAGAAAACAGACGCCCCACAAATTCAGAGTTTATATCAAGAATAAGTACATATATAAAAATGACAGCATAGATGGGGAAGATATTCATTGAAGCGAAAAGTAGCCGTATGCCAAAGGAGAGGCGAAAAGGCAGGCAGTAAGGATGAATATTGATATATAGAAATGTGAATATAGATATATAGAAATGTGAATATTGATATATAGAAATGTGAATATAGAAAGTTAATGAATTAGTTGAAGGATACCGTGTGGAGGCTAGTGCCACACGGTATCCTTTTGTGCATAGTGGGGGAGGGAAATAAGTTAAGCAATTGAGTAGCGTACCCCGAGAAATGTTAAAAATAAAATGTTGGGGTACGTTTTTGGTGAATAGGAGTGTGCTGAAGCCACAATAAGTGATGTACGAGAAGGTGCATACCCAGAGAAATATAAAAAATGAAATATCGGGGTACGCGACCACCAAAATAAAGAATTGACAATAGTATCCCCATAATAATTGATATAAAAGATAAAATATAGGTATCAAAAAATATGTATACATAGTATAATATTATATGTATCAAGAAATACAAATATAGAAGAAAGGAGGATAAGGCAGGATGGATTATTTAGAAAAGTATGCACAGGAAAGATTAGAAAAGCTGAAAGGCATGCGAAGACAATGTGTGGCTAATTTGAAAGGTTTGCCGGAAGGAAAAGTGTATGTAAAAAAGAAGCGAAAGACAAATCAATTCTATAAGATAACGCCAGACGGGGACAGAAATGGGAAGTATATTAAAGCCGGCGAAAGAGATGTGGCAGAAAGTCTTGTGAAAAGGGAATACAATGAGAAGTGCTTGAATGAGATAGAAAAAGAAATTAGGGCACTAGAAAAAATGCTAAAAACCTGCAATTCAGAAAACCTAGAAAATGTAATCAGCAAGCTTGCCCCGGTCAAGCAGACAATGGTTATGCCGCTTGTATTGCCACGAGAAGATTTCATCAAACAGTGGGAAGAAGAAAAGCAGCAACTTAAAGAAAAAATGTGGTCAATGGTTATGAAATCTTATGATGAATCCATGGACGACGAAGAAGGCGTGTTCACGGAAAAAGACGAAAAGGTTCGCTCCAAGTCAGAAAAAATAATTGCAGACAAACTCAATCTAATGGGGATACCGTACATATATGAGCTACCGCTACATTTGGATGGACTAGGTTACATAAAACCAGATTTCACAGCATTAAATCCGGACACCCGCGAAGAATGCATATGGGAGCATTTTGGAATGATGGAAAATCCGGAATATGCGTCAAAGGCAATGAACAAACTAAATGTTTACGCAAGAAACGGCTATACTGTGGGGGACAATCTTATAATTACAATGGAAGGTCAAAGCCAGCCTTTGAACACAAGAAATCTTGATAAAGTAATTAGAAAAAATTTGATGACATAATAAAAAGAAGTTATGGTGTGATTGCGTCACCAACGGTGATGTAATTAGGGAAAAAAGTTAAATATTGGAATGAAATAAGGGGAGAGATGGGGCTGTCGCACTAAGTAATTAGTGCGCAGCCTCTTTTTGGTGCAAAAAAAAATACAGCCGGGTTTCGAAGGCTGGACGGTTATTTTTGTGGAAGCTGGTGATAAATAAAGTTTTAGACAGGTTTTGTGTGAATTGAACTATATATTTGTTATGTGAAATGAATGGTGGTTTGGGCATGTGTACCCCAAAAAACAAGAAAAATGAAATGTCTGGGTACGTTTTTAACAAACACAAACTATATGTTGTATAAAATAAGCTGAAATTAGGGCGAGCGTACCCCGACATTTTAAAATTGTGAAAAATTGGGGTACAAAGCCATAAAAAACTATAAAAATTAAGACGCATATTATATGTAGAAATAAGAAACGTACCCCGAAAATTAGACAAAATGAAATATCGGGGTACGGAAGAAATAAAATGCAAATGCAACATATAATGAAAACAAAAATGAAAAACGTACCCCAATATTGCAAAAACCTCAAATATCGAGGTACGCGATCGGCAAAGGTCACATAAGAAAGCTTCTCCACTCCCCCACACTACAGCCTCTAACGCCTTACATCTCATCCGCCCCACGACACAACAAGCTTCTCCGCTCCCCCACACTACAGCCTCTAACGCCTTACATCTCATCCACCCCACGACACAACAAGCTTCTCATCCACCCCACGACATAATCTACAACACTATGCCGTTCATCCACTTTAAGCCATAACGTCCAACACTAAACACCTAACATCACTCCCTCCCCGCTACGCAAAACACCCCCGCCGGACCGACCACGGTGTCCTGTGGCAGACAGGACACCGTAGAAGCTTCCCAGCAGGGGTAAATAAAACACAATAATATTAAAATCGAATAATACTAGCAACAATACTAGCAATAATATTAGCAATAATACTAGCAACAATACTAGCAATAATACTAGCAACAACACATGTTAAGCAAACATAATGTTGTGCAAGGATCAGCGCAACACATTGCACCGGAATCGCCACCATATGAATACTGGCGGGTGTTGTACCACTGACCACCACTTTCAAGTGTCTGGACAAGTCGCTGGTATGTCTGATTGTTAGGCTCCATTTCAAGAGCAGTTTTCGCAAAATCAAGAGCCATGACATTGTTACCTAGACCGTTGTTTGCCAAAGAACTTAAGAAATACCACTGAGCGGTACGGTCCTGAATATTGCTCAGGACATTTAAAGCTTCCTGAAAACGCCTATTGTTGATGTAGTTAGAAGCAGCAGTGTAATAGGAAGCATCCTGACCGTAATATTGGCTGGACTGTCCCTGCCCACTGTTAAAACCGCCGAAGCCTCCAAAACCACCAAACAAATCATCAAAAGGATTGCCGGAATAACCACCACCGTAGTTGCCGTTACCTGAACCACCATAGGCAGAACCACCATTACCATAGCCACCGGAACCGTAGCCACCATAAGAACCACCATAGCCACCTGAATAACCATTCTTACGCTCATCCATAATCTGATTGTAAGCCTGACCAACTAACTTAAACATCTCCTCCGCCTTATCCTTATTAGGATTGTTAATATTAGCATCGGGATGATACTTGCGACTTAATTTTCTATATGCCTGTTTTACTTCATCATCTGTGGCATCTCGTGAAATGCCAAGAACCTTATATGGATCACTCATATCAAACTCCTAAAAACCAAAGTTATGTAAACCAACACCTACCAGCTTCACAACCACCTTCGGTTCGCTGAATCGAACCCCACAAGTTGTTCGCACCTTCGGCTCGCTGAATCGAACTCCACAAGTTGTTCGTACTCAGGCTCGCCAGTGTCGTAACATCAAGGTGCACATACACCCGGCTCACATTCCTTTAGTCATTTTCTTTCTTCTGTTCCCTTCTCGCCTTCAACGTCTTATAGTAGACCGTCCAAACCCCGGCGTAAAGGATATTTCTAAGAATCTCAGCATTCTCCAAAATAGGAAGATACTCGAACTCCTTAGAGCATTCAGCCATCATCATCTGTAGCATGCCCTTTATTCTATCATCAAACCCCTGTTCATTGCAAATAGATTTAAAAGGATTGTAATGATTCTTCTTAATATCCTCCTCCAAATCATCATAGGCATCAAGAATATAAATAAATTTGCCAAGGAAAAAACCAATGCGGCTAAGAGAAGCAGCCCACTGGTCGTCTTTTGGAACAAAAAGGACAGACATAATGCGACCGAAAAGCCCTGCCATAACGTCAATGTTCGTCTCATTCTCTTTTTCGCGGGTACCTAATTCGGTGAGAAGAGACGAAATAGAATCCGCCTTTGCGGCGTAATCAAAAGAATCGTCAGGGTGCTTAGTATTCAAAAGCTTGGCAAAAGCAAGCTTCAAAACACTGCGGTCATCATTCCAGTCGTCCATAGCCTTATAATAAGATAATAAAATATTCATATCAGCCACGTAATCTGAGTAAATACTGGAAGACATAGGCTGTGCCTTAAGGGGATGACGAATACATTTGTGCTCAGAATGAGCAACCTTCGGTTCGTACAAAGAAGTAAGAAGCATTACAAGAAAAGTCATATCATAAGAAAGTGTAAACTGCCCGACAAAACCATAGCGGGACCTTAAAGAATAACACAAACCACAATAAAAACTCTTGTAAACATCAAACTCCTTAAATTTTAATTCCGGTTTATTAATAACAACATATCCAAACATAAAAAACTAACTTCTTCTTATAAAAGTGGCGTTGCACTTAGGGCAACGAATCTGAATCTTACCGTGTCCTTTAGGAATACGAATCCTCTGGCCACATCCCGGACACTTGTAGAAATGATAATACTTGCGCTGACCGGCAAGGTCCTTCTCATTGGCAACCTTGTTGCGCCAGCTACCGAGAATACGCATATACTTCTCGTTTTCAGCAGCACGCTTATAAATATTACGTGAAAACATTCTAAAATAAGTATAAAAAATAAGAAGCAAAATCAAAGTACTAAAAAGGGAACCAAGTCTTCTTGGAACAAAAAGCGAAATAATACACAACGCAATTGTAAGCCCAAGCAAAAACTTAGAAAACTGATCTGCACCATATCTTCCATACATAAATTTTGAAAATCTATCTCTCCAATTCATAAACATGTCACCTCACCAATCATCTTGAATATTGTAGACTGATCATTCAATATAAAAAACAGTCATCTTAATACTGAAGACCAATCATCTGAAATATTGTAGTCGATATTAAGAGTGTAAGTCCAATGCCCGATAAAAGCAATGGCAAAGGGTTTGAATTTACATTTAAGTCATAAAAGTTTACAAATATGTAAAAAATGATAAGCATAAAAACGTTTTTATTAAAAAGAAAACAAACTGACTAAAAATGCTGAATTATTACTAAAATGACAATATCGAGCATTGAAAAAGGACGAAAAATAGAGTATTATGGAAAGGAAAAAGAGCGAAACAACGTTAGCTATAAGCTATGGGTGGATATAAGTGATTTTTATAAACGATGTATAAATATGCACAAAGCATATGATAAAAGTAATAAATACAAGAATATACATCAGGTTCTTTATAAATATGTAAAGCTTATAAATAGACAACAAAGGGAAGGCAATAGTATACAAAAGACGTTGTGTAAAAAATAGACTAACTATTAAAAGTCAAGTCTCAAAATGATATTTTTTGAATAAAGTACAGAAATGTATTTTAGATATATTTTGAACTCGGTTAGAGTTCTTTGAACCTTGAAAACTGCATGACAAAAAGAGCATCGTTGCAGGTGCTCAAAAAAGGATTATTGAATTAGAAAAACTTAAGCAGCTTTGATGTATTGCTGGTTGGTTTTCTCAAGATGGTAAATAACTCGAACCAGCTTTTTGACGGCATGAGATATGGCAACAGTGTAATGTTTGCCTTCGGATCGTTTCTTTGCCAGATATTCGGCAAATGTTGGATCCCATATACAGACATATTTGGCAGCATTATATAAAGCATAGCGTAAATATCTGGAACCTCGTTTTTCTATATGGGAGTATGCTCCATCAAGTTGTCCTGACTGATATGTAGAAGGAGAGAATCCAGCATAAGCTAAGATTTTATCAGGAGAATCAAAGCGGGTGAAATCGCCGATTTCAGCAATGATCATAGCGCCCATACGGTAGTTGATTCCGGGGATACTAAGAATCGGGGAATTGAGTTCGTCCATGATGAGTTTGATTTCATGTTCGATTTCATCAATCTCGGAAGTAAGTTCCTGGATCAGTTTAATGGTGTGCTTCAACTCTAGTGATTTTGCCGGCATATTTGAACCTATTGAGGTTCTTGCAGCATCTCTAAATGCAATGGCTGTTTCTTTACCATATCGACCTTTTGAAGCTTCAGAAAGAAGATTGGTAAATCTGGTAAGATGAGCGTTTGCCACTTGTTTGGCACCGGGAAATTCAGAAAGCATTGCATAAACTGATGCTATGTGAAGTGTTGGAACCAACTTTTCTAATTCAGGGAATAAGATACAGACAAGTCTTGAAACGGAAGTTTTAAGCTTAGCACGTTCTTTTACTTTATCAAAACGATAACGAGTTAATGACTTTAGCTCTTCATTGTGGTAAGATGTGTCTGAGTAGGACTTTAAGTTCACATCAGACATTAGCATGGAAGCAATCGTGCGGGCATCTACTTTATCCGTTTTCGTCTGTCTAAGGCTTAGACTTTTTCTGTACAGATTTGTATGTAACGGATTGATAACATAGGTGGGCAGACCTTTATCAATGAGATATCCAAGGAGATTGTAACTATAGTGTCCAGTGGCTTCCAGTCCTACTTTTACTTTTGTCACATCATCCATAACGGATTCAATCTTTTGATAAAGATCATTAAAACCATCTAAGTTGTTGAAGATGGTAAATGCTTTAAACAACACTTCGCTATCAGAGTTGGTGATAAAGCAATCATGCTTATCCTTTGCAACATCAATTCCTATGTAAATCATAATAAATCTCCTTTGAAATGTATTAATGCTGTTTTAGAACCACAGGGTGCTCCTTGCGATTGTAACCTCGTTCTAAATAAACCGTCATGCGGTATCTAACTGATTAACAAATGAACAAAGAGACTGTGGTTGGAGCCTTCCTAAAACCATCAAGTGGTAGGAGAAATAAAACCAATCCACAGCATCTTATATATCATAGTCGAACCTACAGAAGAGGTAAAGAATGGACTATGACCTAATAGTTGTAAAGACCTTGGAGAGGGTCTATAAAAACTACTACTATATAATACGAGGACGATAAATATGATAACGGTAAATGCAATAGGGGATACATGTCCAATCCCGGTAGTAAAGACAAAGAAAGCAATCGAGGCTCTCACACAGCCGGATACGGTGGAGACACTTGTGGACAATGAAGTTGCAGTGGAAAATTTAAAAAAGATGGCTGTACAGAAAGGCTATAGCTGTGATAGCAGTAAGCTCGACGACGGAAGCTACAGCGTAAAGCTGACAATTGAAGCTGTAAATGCCGATGAGCTTTCGGATACAGACGAAGCTTTACAGTGTACATGCAGGCCGACCGCAGATAACAGGGTTGTTGTAATCCGCTCTTCATATATGGGAGAGGGCAGCGAGGAGCTTGGCAGTGTACTTATAAAGGGCTTCATCTACGCACTTTCGCAGCAGGACAACCCGCCTGAAACCATGCTTTTCTATAATGGAGGAGCAAAGCTGACCTGTGAGGGCTCAGAGTCACTTGAGGATTTAAAGGAGCTTAAGAGCCGCGGGGTGAAAATTCTTACCTGCGGAACATGCCTGAACTACTATGAGCTGTCAGATAAGCTTGCAGTCGGAGAGGTGACCAACATGTATGATATCGCAGAAAAGATGGCTGGGGCATCTCTTATTGTAAGTCCGTAGAGTTATACAAGGTGTGAGGTAATGGATAATAATTTGGCAAGAGAAAAGAAAAAACGGCTAATCATCACCTTCGAGACTACCACAGCACCGTTGAAGCTTGATATCAAGGGCAAGGCATGTGGTATTCCGGGACGCACAATTCCTCTCCCGTCTGTCATATCGGCGGGCTGCGGGCTGGCATGGAGAGCAGAGCTTTCTGACAGAGAGTGCCTCATAGCCTTTATGAAGGAGCATGACATCAGGTGGGAAGCGATGTATGAAATCGAAATGAGGTAACTGATAGTTACCTATATAACAGGATAACAGGAGAAAAATATGTTTTATTACAATCAGTATGTGAGGGCGCAAAGCCTTGATGAAGCCTATGAGCTTTATCAGAAAAAACCGAATTTTGTGCTGGGCGGCATGCTCTGGCTCAAAATGAAAAATAAGACGCTTGGCACGGCAATTGACCTGTGCGACCTCGGGCTTGACCAAATTGATGAGGATGAGAACGAGTTTAGAATCGGTGCATATGCAACACTCAGGCAGATAGAGACACATGAAGCACTGAATGCATATACACACGGCGCAATCGCAGAGTCGGTCAGACACATTGTCGGAGTGCAATTTAGAAATGTGGCAACTGTCGGAGGAAGCATCTGGGGCAGATTCGGATTTTCAGATGTCATGACGATTTTCAGGGCACTGGGAGCAAAGGTGCAGCTTCACAAGGCGGGAATTATGGATTTGGATGAGTTTGCGGCACTTCCAAGAACCACGCGCGATGTGCTTGTGTCAGTAATAGTACCGAAAAATGCAAAGGGCGTAGTATACTTAAGCCAGAGAAACCAGTCAACAGACTTTCCGGTGCTCACATGTGCAGTGGCAAACAGAAGCGGCAGGTATGTGGCGGTTATCGGAGCATCACCATATATGGCAGAGCCTGTGTGGGATGAGGAGGGCATACTCGATGGCATAGCAGATGCAAAGACAGATGGTAATGCAGCCTTGACAGATAACTCCGAAACCAATGCCAAAATAGATAAATTTGCCGAATATGTTGCAGAGCATATCCGTTTTGGAAGCAATATAAGGGCAGGCGCTGAGTACAGAGAGATGATCTGCAGGGTGCTTACACGCCGCGCTGTTACACAGTCGCTTGACATCTGCGATGATATAATGTAATTGTCGCCAGTCACATGTAAGGTAAACATAATTTTGGCAGCTCTATTAGTGCGATGGCGTCAATGCATTAGCATTAAGAACGAGTATTAAGCACGAGCATTAAATAGGAAGGAATTCATATATATGGATGTTAAAATAAAATTAAATGGAAAGTTAATAACCGACTCGGTAGACCAGGATATGGTCCTTTTAGACTTTTGCCGTAAGCACAATTGCTTTTCGGTGAAGAGAGGCTGTGAGTCAGGCAACTGTGGTCTTTGTACAGTGCTTCTGGATGGAAAGCCTGTGCTGTCATGCAGCACGCCGATAGGCAGGGCAGACGGCAGAGCGGTGGACACCCTCGAGGGACTTGAGGAGGAAGCTAAGCAGTTTACAGGATTTTTTGCTGCACAGGGAGCGGATCAGTGCGGCTTCTGTAATCCGGGGTATATTGTAAATATTGTGGCGCTTCTGAGAGAAAATCCTGACCCGACTGACGAGGAAATTCTTGAATATCTTTCAGGAAATCTGTGCCGTTGTACAGGATATCAGAGTCAGCTGCGCTCAATCAGAAATTTCTTAAACAGTAAGAAGGAGGGCGCACCTCTTAATCTTGAGGCAGGCGTCTATGGAGAGGATATCGGAAAGGAGTGGCAGGATGAGCACAAATCAAACTAACGAAAACAGCTTCAACCGCGCCAGAAGGGATTACCACGCAGTTGGAAAATGTATACCTAAAAAGGATTCGAGCCAGCTTTTACTCGGAAAGCCGGTATTTACTGATGATATCACACCGCGTGATGCGCTTGTCATAAAGCTTCTGAGAAGCCCGTATGCAAATGCAATTGTCGAGGATGTAAAGACAGATATCGCTCTTAAGGTGCCGGGCATGGTCGCAGTATACACCTGGGAGGATGTTCCGAAAAAGCGTTTTTCTATCGCAGGCCAGACTTTTCCGGAGCCGTCACCATATGACAGATTAATCCTTGACCGTCATGTGAGAAGCGTAGGTGACGCCGTCGCTATAGTGGTCGGAGAATCTGAAAAGGCGGTGGACAAGGCTCTTAACATGATAAAAGTAAAGTACACGGTGCTTGAGCCGGTGCTTGACTTCAGAAAGTCGCTGGACAACAAGGTGCTCGTGCATCCTGAGGATGACTGGTCATCCAGCATAGATACAGGCGATGTAAAGCGCAATCTCATTCACCACGAGGAGGATGAGCATGGAAACGTGGAGAAAATTCTGTCAGAGTGTGATGAGATAATTGAGCACACATATCGCATAAAGGCAGCGCAGCAGGCATATATGGAGACCTGCAGGGCATACTGTGAGATAGACAGATACGGCAGACTTCACTGTATCAGCTCGACACAGATAGTTTTCCACCTGCGCCGAATACTGGCAAATGCACTCGATATTCCAAAGTCTATGGTGCGCGCTGAAAAGCCGCGTATCGGAGGAGGCTTTGGTGCCAAGCAGACAGCGGTCTGTGAGGTGTATCCGGCATTTGTTACCTGGAAGACAAAGCGCCCGAGCAAGATAATCTACAGCAGAAAAGAGTGTCAGACTATCGCGTCACCGCGTCATGAGATGGAAGTTACCGTGCGTCTTGGAGCGATGAAAGATGGTCATATAAGGGCGATAGATCTTTATACGCTGTCAAATGGTGGAGCATACGGAGAGCATAGCACTACAACAGTAGGACTTTCCGGTCATAAATCGCTTCCACTTTATACAGGAGGCTGCGAGGCAACAAGATTTTCGTGCGATGTTGTGTATACAAACGTGCAGGCGGCAGGAGCATACAGAGGCTATGGAGCCACACAGGGCATATTTGCACTTGAATCAACCGTCAATGAGCTCGCAGAAAAGCTGCATATAGACCCGGTTGAACTTCGTTTGAAAAATATTGTACGCGAGGGCATGTTTATGCCGGCATATTTTGGCGAGACAGCAAATGCATGTGCACTTGACAGATGTATAATGCACTGCGCGGACAATTTCCACTGGGCAGAAAAGTATCCTGTCCGCGATATGGGAAATGGCAAGGTTCGTGCGGCAGGCATGGCGCTTGCAATGCAGGGCTCCTGCATATCCAATGTAGATGTCGGCTCGTGTACCTTAAAGCTTTCAGACTGTGGCACCTACAATATGATGATAGGTGCGGCAGACATGGGAACAGGCTGTGATACAATACTTGCGCAGATGGCGGCTGAGGTGCTCGACTGTGAGCCGGATGATATAACAGTGTTTGGAGCGGATACAGATGCTTCTCCTTATGACTCGGGTTCATATGCCTCATCAACCACCTACATCACAGGAATGGCCACACAGAATGCAGCACTTGAGCTTCGTGAAAATATAAAGAAAATCGGTGCACAGCTGCTGGGCTGTGCTGCATCAGAGGTGGATTTCGACGGTAAAGAGGTGTATATCATAAATCCGGACGGTGCAGACAATGGGGCAGTTTCCGTAAGTCTTTCCGATATAGCAACAAAAGCACAGGTCAACAACACGATACCTGTAGATGTCACCGCCACATATTCATCACCTGTCTCACCGCCTCCGTACATGGTAGGCATGGTCGAGATAGAGCTTGATAAGGAGACAGGAGCAGTTAAAATACTTGATTATCAGGCTGTCGTGGACTGTGGAATTCCGGTCAATCCAAACCTTGCGCGTGTACAGACAGAGGGTGGCATAGGTCAGGGAATCGGCATGGCACTTTATGAGAATGTTACCTACAATGCCGGTGGTAAAATCGCAGAAAATGATTTCATGCAGTACAAGATACCGACACGACAGGATGTGGGACATATCAACGTTGAATTTGAGACAAGCTATGAGCCTTCAGGCCCATTTGGAGTCAAGTCAATCGGCGAGATAGTTATCAATACACCGGCTCCTGCACTGGCACATGCCATTTATCGCGCAACAGGTGTGTGGCACAGGACAGTTCCGTTTACTCCTGAGAAAATACTTATGGGAATGGCAGACCCTGACTGGCAAGAGAAGGACCTTAGAGTGAAATGATTCATATCATATACATGGCGGCTGGAAACAGCCGCCGTTTTGGAAGTAACAAGCTGTTTTATGAGCTGAATGGAAAACCTATGTACAGGCATCTGCTTGACAACTTGATAGAAATTAAGGATAGATATAATAAATTAAAAAATATCGGAACTAATGAGCCTTTAGACAGTGATGAAATGGATGCTGATACTGTTATTGATACTTATATTGGCACAGACATCGGTTTATCAAAAAAGCTTGCGACAAAAAATGCAGAATCGAATAACCCGGTCATAGATATAACCGTCGTTACACGTTACCGGGAAATACTGGACTATTGCGCATGTATCCCGGATTGCCATGCAGTCTTAAGTCAGGACAGCGAAAAAGGCATATCCTACACCATAAAAGCAGGAATTATGGCGGTGCAGGAGCAGAAAAAGACTGGTATGCAGGACTACTACATGTTTGCAGTAGCTGACCAGCCATATTTAAAAAGTCAAAGCGTGATTAAATTAATAGATAAAGTGCTTGAAAATAAAGGAAATATGAAATCAGTTTTTTCACTTCGCTGTGGAGATACCGTAGGTAATCCGTGTGTATTTCATTCATCGCTTATCCCGCAGCTTTTATCACTGGAGGGTGATAAGGGTGGCAGAAGTGTGGCAAAGAAGTATGACTGTGTATATGTGGATATCGCAGATGAGCGTGAGCTGACGGATATAGATACCTTATCAAATTCAAAACATACCGTGACATTATAAAAGCTATTATGAAAGCTATTATGAAAGAGCACTGTATCAGTGCATATCGAATGTATATTTTATTCAAATTCCCATATACTACCTCCAAAGCATGAATGCAAATGCAAAAAAGTAACCGGAGGACAATAAAGTGAAAATCACAGGATTGACCAGAAGAGTAGATTCCCTCGGCAGAATAGTCATACCAAAGGAGCTTCGCAGGATGCTGCATATAAAAGAGGGAAGCCCACTGGAAATATATATGGATGCGGACGAGACGATAGTGCTAAAGAAGTATTCGCAGGTAGGAAGCCTGAAGAATATATCACAGGCATATGCACAGAGCCTGTCAAAGGTAACAGGAGCCATGGTATGTGTGGCGGATAGGGATGAGATAATAGCGGCAGCCGGCAAAAACCACAAAAATTATATAGGCAAGGCTTTGTCAAAAGAGCTCGAGAATATTATGGATAAGAGAAAAAGTGTATTGTACAGTAAAAAAGACGATACCCTGATACCTGTGGTAAAGGACGATAAAGCTGACTGTGAAGCGCAGGCAATAGCAGTAATAGTGCATGATGGTGATAGCGCGGGAGCCGTTATACTGTGTGTTTACGATGAAAAAGCCGATAAGTCTGAGATTGCCGAAAAGCTGGCGGGTGCAGCAGCAGAATTTCTGGCTGACCAGCTTGGCTAGAGATAGCAAAAAGCATTGTAAAAAACTATTTACTTGACTACAACAGTAATAAAGATGTAAAATAGCTTGATAAAGGGAGCAATTAGCTTCCTTTTGTGCTATAAAGGTATAATAGAAAATTAAGCAATTATTAATTATCTGATGTAGAGGCATTGTAGTATAATAGACAGTACATATTGGATATAGTTGTCAATTATCTATAAAGTATGCCGATATACAATGGTATACCGATAGTTTGGAGGTAACGTTTAGAAATGGCAAAACAGAAAAAGAAAAAGAAGAAAAAGCAGCATCGCGTTTTCTGGTTTTTCATAAAGCTTCAGATTTTTCTGATGGTACTGATTCTCGGTGGATTATGCTTTTATTACTTTGGAGGCTATGCAGACAAGGTGGCGAAGCTTCACTCAGAGGCGGTAGAGCTCGTGCAGAAATCTGACAAAAACACATTTTTACCGGCGCGCACGAGTACGCTCTACGATACAAACGGTGATGAGATATCCGAGACGGCCACTACCAAAAAGGCTGACTATGTGAAGTATGAGGATATACCGCAGAACTTCGTAAACTGCATGGTCAGTATCGAGGACAAGAAGTTCTATAAGCACAATGGTGTGGACCTAAAGGCAATAGTGCGTGCCGCAAAGTCAATTATAAAAAACAAGAGAATTACCCAGGGTGGCAGTACCATCACGATGCAGCTCGCCCGAAATATTTATCTGGATACGAACAAGAACTGGCAGCGAAAAGTCAAGGAAATGTTCATAGCGATGGCGCTTGAAAAGAAATATTCCAAGAATGATATTATGGAGTTCTACCTGAATAATGTCTATTTCATGAACGGATATTATGGTATTCAGGCAGCGTGCCATGGCTATTTTAACTGTGAGCTTTCGGATCTTGATTTGTCGCAGACTGCCTTTTTGTGTGCGATTCCGAACAGCCCGACATACTATGACCCGATAAACAACAAGGATCATACATTGACACGTCGCAATCTCATATTGAAAAATCTAAGGGAAGATGGCAAAATCACACAGCAGGAATATGAGGCCGCCATAAACGAGGAGATAACCCTCAACATGCCTGAGAAGGATGACACGGTCAAGTACAATTATGTGGATACCTATGCATATTACTGCGCTACGAGGGCGCTCATGGAGAATGAGGGCTTCAAGTTCAAGTATTACTTTGACTCAGACGATGAAGAAAAGGAGTATGATGCTTCATATGATGAGATGTATTCATATTGTCAGAAAAAGCTATACTCAGACGGTTACAAGATTTATACATCAATTGATCTGACTATGCAGCAGCAGCTTCAGGATTCAATTGACCTGACGCTTTTGGACTTTACAGACACGACCGATGATGGCACATTTAAGTTGCAGAGTGCTGCAACCTGTATAGACAACGACACAGGCGAGGTGGTTGCAATAGTTGGTGGACGAAGCCAGGATGCGGTCAGTCATACGCTAAATCGTGCTTTCCAAAGCCATCGTCAGCCGGGAAGCTCAATCAAGCCGCTCATTGTGTATACACCATCATTTGAGCGTGGTAAGACACCGGATACCATCGTAAATGACCACAAGTTTGATGGAGGACCGTCTAACTCGGGTGATTCATATTACGGTGATGTGACTATCAGGTTTGCCGTTCAAAAGTCACTGAATACTGTAGCATGGCAGCTATATGATGAGCTCACGCCAAAGGTAGGCTTACAGTATCTCAAGGATATGAATTTTACCAATATTGTAAAGGATGACTATGTCACAGCAACAGCACTTGGAGGTTTTACAACAGGTGTATCCACACTGGAGATGGCATCTGCATATTCAACACTTGAGAACGATGGAATGTACAGGAATCCGACATGTATTAAGTCGATTGTAGATTCTGACAACAATATCATATATACATCATCGCAGAAGGATACCGTCATATATACAGAGACAGCATCACGTATGATGACAGATGTCATGACAGATGTTATGAAATCAGGAACCGGACGTAGCGCTAATCTGGACAATGGCATGCCTTGCGCCGGCAAAACCGGAACCACAAACGATAAGAAGGATGGCTGGTTCTGTGGCTTTACCAGATACTACACCACATGTGTATGGGTAGGCTGCGATATGCCTGAGACAGTCAAAAAACTGACAGGAAGCTCTTACCCGGCAGAAATATGGAAGAACTACATGGATCAGATACATGCTGACCTTACACCAATAGATTTCCTGCCATATGCCCAAATATCGGATGATTATCAGGACAGCCAGGATACACCTGCCGATGACCAGACGCAGAATAATCCTACAGATCAGACTGTGACCACACCTGATGCAGGAACCACCACACCGGATCAGACCACAACAGACCCGAATAAGACAGATGCTGCTGGTGGCAACACAGGTGGAAATACCGGAGACAATACAGACGGAACAACAGGCGGAAATACCGGAGAAAACAACGGTGGTAACACAGGCGGAAATGGTGGACAAAACAACGGTGGCAATACAGGCGGAAATACCGGAGAAAACAACGGTGGCAACACAGGTGGTACAACAGGTGGAAATACCGGAGATAACACCGGTGGTAATACAGGTGGAGCTACCGGTGGTAACACCGGAGGCGGAGCAGCCCAGTAGATTTTTCTTTGCAGTGCTGTCGGGAGTTGTGTTCTTTGCAGCATACGCACCTGTCACGATAGGAAACAAGACGATAGATGCGCTCATATATTCAGTGACTTACAACGGCTCATATCTTGTAGTAGAAGGAATTATCACAATCATAGTGATATCAATCCCACCGGTTAAGAAGGCACTCGACTATGTGAAGCAGATGGCGAACAGCCGGTAGATAATCTATATTTAAATAATTAAAATATGTAAAAAAGAGCAGAATAGGTAGAAATACTTGTCCTGCTCTTTTTAGTATTCGAAAAAAGTAAAATAAAACACTCGAAAAATATAAAATAAAACACTCGAAAAACATAAAATAAAACACTCGAAAAACATAAAATAACCTTGTATAATCTGTGAATTAAATGGTATAATAACCATGAAGGGAGCAGATATTTATGGAATATATAAGCAGAATTGTTGATGATGTGATAGATAGAAAAACAGAGGCATTTAATGCAGTGAGCATCACAGGACCAAAAGGATGTGGAAAGACAAGAACAGCAAGAGAACGATGTAAAACTGTTATTGAATTTCAGGATGAAGACAAGAGAGAGGGGTATCTTGCAGTAGCAGAAACTGCACCTAAGCTCTTTTTAAAGAATCCTAAGCCAATACTGTTTGACGAGTGGCAGGATGCCCCAAAGATATGGGGAACAATAAGAAAAGCGTGCGATGACAATCCGGAGAGTGTAGGAGAGTTTTATCTGACAGGCTCATCAAGTAAGAAGATTAATACACCCCATACAGGTACAGGACGAATAACAGAGGTTACGATGTACCCTATGACTTTGTTTGAGACAGGAGAATCAAACGGAAGCATATCGTTGTTTAAATTATTAGAAGATGAAGCATATGATATTGATGGACTTACCACAGATATAAAGCTTGAGGATTTGTTTTTTGCGGTCTGTAGAGGTGGATGGCCGAGATGCATGGCACTTTCAAAGGACAGTGCAAAGCTTGAAATAGCTAAGGATTATTATAGGCAGATTTATCAGAAGGACATATCAGCGATTGATGGAGTAAACAGAAATCCGGAATGGGCAAGGACACTGCTTTGGTCGTATGCCAGAAATATGGCTACTACAGCAAAACGCAAGAATATATTTTCAGATGTAAAAGCCACACAGAATGTTACAGATGTAACGCTTTCTTCATATATAGATGCTCTGGAGCTATTGTATGTTGTAAAGGATATAGATGCCTGGACACCGCATTTGCGTTCGAAAACAGCTATCAGAGCTGCCAAAAAGCATATATTTGTTGATCCCTCTATAGGATTGGCTGCGCTTGGTGTTAATCCGGACTATTTTATCAACGATTTGGATCTATTTGGGCATGTATTTGAAAATATGGTGCTTAGAGATTTACTTGTATTTGCTGAAAAGCACAATGCCAGAGTGATGCATTATACAGATGATATGGGCGTAGAAGCAGATGCAGTCTATCAGTTGGAGGACGGCCGTTATGCGCTTATTGAAATAAAAACCGGAGTGAACAAGATTCCGGAAGCGGAAAAATCCTTGCTGCGATTCAAGGATATTATCTTAAAATATAATGAGAAAGCATTGGAAAAAGAAAAACATCCACGTGATGTATATAAAGAACCATCGGCACTGATTGTGATTTGCGCAAATGCAACCATGGCATATACCACGGAGTCAGGAGTTCGGGTTGTGCCGGTTGGGTGTTTGAGAGATTAATATAGAGCAGACTGTAAAATTGAGCTGACCACTCATAATTACAGTCTGTTTTTTATTGTATATTATTGTCACAGTGTAAGGGAGCAGGCGGGCAGAAAATTGCCCATCCAATGAGTTTGTACGAAGCTGCTTAGAGGCTGTTGGAATTGTAATAGGTACACAGCAGCGCACGTGCATGGAAGCACGGGCGAGGCGTTACCGCGCCAAGGACGGCGCGTAAAAGCCGGCTGCGTCAGGCATAGAAAACCTGACTTACAATTCTTACAGCCTCTTGGCTGCTGGTAGGAGACGTTTTGGATGGGTAATTTTCTGCCCACCTGCTCCCGTACCATATAAAAAATGAAAAATAAAAATACTTTGACTTGACAACTATTTAAAATGTGATATACTTTCACTGTCAAATGATTTGATAATGAAAATATTTGACATGCAAACTAGTGCAAATATACCAGCACACAAAACCGAAAATAAACACAGAAAAAGGAGAACAGAAATATGTTGGAGAAAATCAAGGAAATCGTAGCAGATCAGTTAGGAATCGACGAGGATGATATCAAATTAGAGTCAAACTTCAAGGAGGATCTTGAGGCAGATTCATTAGATCTTTTCGAGCTTGTAATGGCACTCGAGGAGGAGTACGGAGTAGAAATCCCTTCAGAGGATTTAGAGAAAATCGCAACAGTAAACGACATCATTGAGTATCTTAAGAACAAAGGTGTAGAGGCTTAAAAGACATGGAAACAAGAATAACAAAGCTTCTTGGAATCAAATATCCGGTCATTCAGGGTGGCATGGCATGGGTAGCAACCCATGAGCTTGCCAGCGCTGTGTCCAATGCAGGCGGACTTGGCATCATCGGAGCAGGCGGAGCCCCGGCTTCATGGGTAAAGGAGCAGATAGTCGCTGCAAAGAAGGAGACAGATAAGCCGTTCGGAGTCAACCTCATGCTTATGAATCCGGAGGCCGATGAGATAGCAAAAATCATCGCCGAGGAAAAGGTAAAGGTAGTCACCACCGGCGCAGGAAACCCTGCAAAGTACATGGATATGTGGAAAGAAGCAGGCGTCATCGTAATCCCTGTAGTTGCAAGCGTAGCACTCGCAAAGCTCATGGAGAGAGGCGGGGCAAGTGCGGTAATCGCCGAGGGAATGGAGTCAGGCGGACATATCGGAGCACAGACTACCATGACACTTGTGCCACAGGTTGTTGATGCAGTGAGCATCCCTGTTATCGCAGCAGGCGGAATTGCAGACAACAGAGGCTTCAATGCAGCATTTGCACTCGGTGCAGAGGCAGTCCAGATGGGTACACGCTTTGTCACCGCAAAAGAATCGATAGTACATGAAAACTATAAGCAGAAGGTCATTAAGGCCAAGGATATAGATTCCGAGGTTACAGGAATGAGCACAGGCCATCCGATCAGAGTGCTCAGAAACAAGATGACCAGACAATATCTCAAGCTGGAAAAGGAAGGAGCTCCATTTGAAGAGCTCGAAAAAATGACACTTGGCGCACTCAGAAAAGCCGTTGTAGACGGAGATACCGTATATGGCAGCGTCATGGCAGGTCAGAGCGCAGGCCTCGTAAAGAAAGAGGAAACCTGCAAAGAAATCATTGAGGATGTAGTGGGACTGAACAAATAGACAGTATTCACTTTTACATGCAAATTTAAGGATACCGGGCCGCCTGCAAAGCGTGGCTTACGGTATCCTGTCAGAAATAAGGAGAAACCGAAAATGGGTAAGAGAGTATTTATGTTTCCCGGACAGGGCTCACAGTACATAGGAATGGGTAAGGAGTTTTACGATACAATGCCAAATGCAAAGGCAGTAATCGACCTTGCCAGTGAACAGACAGGCTTGGATATTCCGGCATTATGCTTTGAGGAAAATGACAAGCTGAATATTACAGAGTACACACAGATATGTATGCTTGCAGTTGAGGCAGCTATATATCAGGCAATCATTGACAAAGGTATCACACCTGATGTCACAGCTGGATTAAGCCTTGGGGAATATGGTGCTCTCATCGCATCAGGAGCCATGACTATGGCAGATGCATTTGCAGTTGTCAGAAAAAGAGGAATCTACATGCAGGAGGCAGTTCCTACAGGTGGAGCCATGACAGCGGTTTTAGGACTTGATCCGCAGGTCATTGAGGATATCTGCAAAAAGACAGCAGATGAGACAAATTCAGTGGTATCGGTAGCCAACTATAACTGCCCGGGACAGATTGTTATCACAGGAGAAAAGGCAGCAGTAGATGCCGCCGCAGCAGCATGCAGCGAGGCAGGCGCCAAGAGATGCGTACCGCTCAAGGTCAGCGGACCTTTCCACTCAGCAATGCTTAAGGGTGCAGGCGAAAAGCTCGCAGATGCACTTGAGAGTGTAGAAATCCACGATATCAAGGTGCCATATATCACAAATGTCACAGCAGACTATGTGAAGTCACCGGCAGATGTCAAGGATTATCTGACAAAGCAGGTTTCATCGTCAGTACGCTGGCAGCAGACCATCGAGCGCTTTATCGCAGACGGTGCAGATGAGTTCGTGGAAATCGGACCGGGACGATCACTCAGCGGATTTATGAGAAAGATAAATAGAGACGTAAAAGTCGTAAACATAGACAAACTGGAGGATTTTGAAAAGTATGTTAACAGGTAAAAATGCCCTGGTTACAGGCGCAAGCCGCGGAATTGGAAGACAGATAGCTCTTACACTTGCCGCAGCACATGCCTTTGTAATAGTAAATTATAATGGTTCAAAGGAAAAGGCAGATGCCGTTGTTGCAGAGATAAAGGCAGCAGGCGGTGATGCAGTTTCTTATCAGTGCAATGTATCTGATTTTGACGAGTGCCAGAATATGATAACAGCGCTCATCAAGGAGTACAAGCACATAGATATCCTCGTAAACAACGCAGGAATCACAAGGGACGGTCTCATCATGAAGATGAGCGAGGCAGACTATGACGCAGTGCTCGACACAAACCTTAAGGGTGCGTTCAACACAATCCGTCATATGTCACGCTATTTCTTGAAGCAGAAATCAGGAAGAATTATCAATATTTCATCAGTTTCCGGCATACTCGGAAATGCAGGACAGGCCAACTACAGCGCCAGCAAGGCAGGAGTTATAGGACTCACAAAGGCTGTAGCCAGAGAGCTTGCCAGCCGGGGAATCACAGCAAACGCAGTGGCACCGGGCTTTGTAGAGACAGAGATGACAGATGTGCTTGCCGATGCGGCAAAGGAGAATCTTTTATCACAGATTCCGCTTGGCAGACCGGGAAACACAAAGGATATCGCAAACGCAGTATTATTTTTAGCATCAGATGCAGCAGGCTACATCACAGGCCAGGTGCTGTCTGTTGACGGAGGAATGGCAATATGAGTAGAAGAGTAGTTGTAACAGGACTTGGAGCAGTAACACCAATCGGAAATAATGTGGACGATTTCTGGACATCGGTAAAGGCCGGAAAAATCGGATTTGACCACATCACAAAATTTGACACAACAGATTATAAATGTCACATTGCAGCAGAGCTTAAGGACTTTAACCCACAGGATTTTATGGACAGAAAGGCTGCAAAGAGAATGGAGCCATTCTCACAGTACGCTGTAGCTGCTGCAAAGCAGGCAATTGATGACAGTGGACTTGACATCGAAAAGGAAGATCCATACATGGTTGGTTGTGCCATCGGTTCAGGTATCGGAAGTCTTCAGGCTATGGAGCGCGAGACACAAAAGCTTTATGAAAAGGGACCAAACAGAGTCAATCCTCTGCTTGTTCCGCTTATGATCTGTAACATGGCAGCAGGAAATGTTTCCATCCAGTTCGGTCTCAAGGGAAAGAGTATCAATGATGTAACAGCCTGCGCTACAGGAACAAACACAATCGGTGAGGCATACAGAAGCATCCAGTACGGTGAGGCTGACGTGATGGTAGCCGGTGGTACAGAGGGCAGTGTATGTCCTATCGGAATCGCAGGATTTACAGCACTTACAGCGCTTTCTACAGTAGATGATCCGACAAAGTGTTCACTTCCGTTTGACAAAAACAGAAGCGGCTTTGTAATGGGTGAGGGCGCAGGAGTAGTTATCCTTGAAGAGCTTGAGCATGCAAAGGCAAGAGGTGCAAAGATTTATGCAGAGGTAGTCGGATACGGCTGCTCATCGGATGCATACCATATCACATCTCCGCAGGAGGATGGCGCAGGCGCAGCAAGAGCCATGACCAATGCCATGAGCGATGCAGGTGTCACACCGGCAGATGTAAAATACATCAATGCTCACGGAACGGGCACACATCACAATGATCTCTTTGAGACAAGAGCAATCAAGCTTGCGTTCGGTGATGAGGCTGCAAATCTTAAAATCAATTCAACAAAGTCTATGATAGGACATCTGCTCGGAGCAGCAGGAGCTGTTGAGTTTATAACATGTGTGAAGGAAATCCAGGATGGATTTATACATAAGACTGTTGGCTATGAGACTCCTGATGAGGAGATTGACCTCAATTACTGCAAGGACAGCTATGAGGAGCCTGTTGAGTATGCACTGAGCAATTCACTGGGATTCGGTGGACATAATGCAAGTATTCTGCTCAAGGCTTATAAATAAATAGCTTCTGCTTTTTTAGGGGCTTCGCGAATGTAGGCTGTGAGGTCCGGGGAGCACACAGTATATTCCTCGTGAAAAATATGAAGTCAGTCACGGCATTTTGCACGGACAGGCTGTGATATGGTGTTAGTGCTTCATGCTATTGGAGTGGATGGAACGCCGTGACAGTCCATATTTTTCATTCAGAACACACTGTGTGCTTCCCGGCTCCACGTTATTGAGCGCGAAGCATGTGCGCAGTTTAGGTTTATGGAATACTTTGTGCTTCATTGCTCCACTTTGTGGAGCTCGAAGAATGTAAATAGTTTACAGTAAGTTGAGAAAGGATATATGCAATATGTCAGTTTTGAATACGCAGCAGATTATGGATATTCTGCCGCACCGCAGTCCGTTTCTTCTCATTGATACGGTTGAGGAGCTGCAGCCGGGCGTAAAGTGTGTGGCTAAGAAGAATGTGACTATGAATGAGCCACATTTTATGGGACATTTTCCGGGAAATCCGGTGATGCCGGGAGTGCTTATTATTGAGGCTTTGGCGCAGGCCGGTGCAGTTGCCATTCTTTGTCAGGATGAGTGGAAGGGCAAGACTGCATATTTTGCAGGCATCAATAATGCCAAGTTCAAGCAGAAGGTGGTTCCGGGAGATACGCTGGAGCTGACCACTGAGATTATAAAGGTTAAGGGTCCTATCGGTGTGGGCAAGGCTGTTGCCAGGGTAAACGGCAAGGTTGCCTGTATGGCGGAGCTTACATTTGCAATAGGTTAATTGCATAAGGAGACATTATGAAGTTATTCAAGAAGAAAGATAAAAATATAGAGGCTGATGAGGCTTTAGCAAAGAACGCTGAGAGCGCAAAAACAGCCGCAGATGGCAAAAATGCCGGTGCAGCACAGGAAACAAAAGAGGATGTCCCTGAGACAATCGTTTGTCCCAAGTGTGGCAAGACTGTGCTCAAATCAGTTGTAAAACAGCACAAATACGTCTGCTATGAGTGTAATTATTATTTCCGTGTGCGTGCTAAAAACAGAATCAGAATGGTTTCCGACAAGGAAGCATTTGAGCCATGGTTTACAGAGCTTACAACAGAAAATCCTCTCAATTTCCCAGAGTATGAGGAGAAAATTGCAAAGACTCAGGAGAAAACAGGACTTTCTGAGGGTATTGTCATCGGTAAGACAAAGATTTACGGTGAGGAGACAGTGCTTGGTGTAATTGATTCAAGATTTATGATGGGAAGCATGGGTCATGTGGTTGGTGAGAAAATCACAAGCGCATTTGAGCGTGCCACAGAGGAAAGACTTCCGGTTATATTATTCTGCTGTTCAGGCGGTGCCAGAATGCAGGAGGGTATCATTTCACTGATGCAGATGGCAAAGACCTCAGCCGCAGCAAAGCGTCATTCAGAGGCAGGACTTTTATATGTGCCTGTACTCACAGATCCTACAACAGGTGGTGTGACAGCCAGCTTTGCAATGCTTGGAGACATCATTCTTGCAGAGCCAAAGGCACTTATCGGTTTTGCGGGTCCTCGTGTTATCGAGCAGACCATCGGACAGAAGCTGCCTGAGGGCTTCCAGAGGGCAGAGTTCCAGCTTGAGCACGGCTTTGTTGATATGATAGTTGAGCGTGAGGATTTAAAGAAGACTCTTTACAAGATTTTACGTGCTCACAGACCTACCACTGGCTATGCCAATTTTGACCCGCTTCACTCAGACGACAATTACGAGCCGACAGAGCTTATGAAGGAGCGCGAGGCAAAGGCTAAGCCATTTAAGGTATGGGACAAGGTCAGCGCCGCAAGACAGATTAAGAGACTTGCATCGGTTGACTATATGGACTATATCTTTGATGAGTTTATGGAGCTGCACGGAGACAGATATTTCCGCGATGACCCGGCTATCGTAGGTGGAATCGCATATTTAGACGGCCAGCCGGTCACAGTTATCGGTGTTCACAAGGGAAAAGACCTTGAGGACTGCGCAAAGAGAAACTATGGTATGCCATCACCTGAGGGTTACCGCAAGGCACTGCGCCTCATGAAGCAGGCAGAGAAATTCAACCGTCCGATCATAACCTTTGTCAATACATCAGGAGCTTATCCGGGAATGGAAGCAGAGGAAAACGGACAGGGTGAGGCAATCGCAAGAAACCTTTATGAGATGAGCGGCATCAAGGTGCCAATCCTTTGTCTCATGATAGGAGAAGGCGGAAGCGGCGGAGCTTTAGCTCTTTCTGTAGGAAATGAAGTGTGGATGATGGAAAATGCCACATACTCAATTCTCTCGCCTGAGGGCTTTGCATCTATCCTCTGGAAGGACGGAAAGCGTGCAAAGGAAGCCGCAGAGGTAATGAAGATTACAGCACACGACTTAAAGGAGCTTGATGTCGTGGATGATATAATACCTGAGTTTGGCGGAGCCGACGAGGATGCTCTTTCATCAATCGGAAACTACATGAAGGGCAACATGAAGAAATTCTTGGAAAAAGAAAGCAAATTGACAAAGGACCAGCTCTTGGAGGAAAGATACAAGCGTTTCCGCAAGTTCTAGTCCCGGAAAGGAAATTCTATGAAGATAGTTGGAACAGGAAGCTGCCTGCCACAGAGAGTGGTCTCAAACGATGACCTGGCAGCCATAATGGACACATCTGACGAGTGGATCAGCTCGCGTACAGGAATAAGAAACAGACACATTGCAACGACTGAGACAACCACCTCACTTGCCTGTGATGCAGTAAAAAGTGCGCTGCAGGATGCGGGGATTGACGGAAGTGAGATAGACTTGATAATAGCGGCAAGCGTATCCACAGACAAAATCGTTCCATCGCTCGCATGTCAGATTCAGGCTGAGATAGGTGCCGAAGGTGCAGTGGCATTTGACATAAATGCCGCATGCTCAGGCTTTTTATTTGGGCTTGCCACAGCAGATGCGTATTTTAAGACCGGCAGATTTCACAAGGCAGTCGTAGTGGGAGCAGAGGTTCTTTCAAAAATAATGGACTGGAATGACAGAAGCACCTGTGTACTCTTCGGAGACGGAGCAGGAGCAGCGGTTGTGACAGATGAGGGCGATGCTTTTAAGGGCTTTGTACAGGGCTCGGACGGAAAAGGCGGTGAGGCGCTTGACGGAGACAACCGTCCCGTAGTCAATCCGTTTACCGACAATGGAAAGCAGTCTGCACTTGGTGGCTATGTCACCATGGACGGTCCTGCTGTATACAAGTTTGCGGTAAAGACAGTGCCAAAGGCTATAAATGAGCTGCTTGATGAAATCGGCTGGAGCGCAGATGATGTGGATGTCTATGTGCTGCATCAGGCCAATATCCGTATTATTGAGTCGGTTGCCAAGAGGCTTAAGCAGCCTATGGACAAATTTCCGACCAATTTACAGCAGTGTGGAAATATTTCTGCGGCAAGTGTGCCGATTTTGCTTGATAAAGTCCGCAAAGATGGTATGATAAAGCATGAGGAAAAAATAATTTTATCAGGCTTTGGAGCAGGACTTACATGGGGAGCCTGCGCCATAGAGTGGCAATAGAAAGAGGTATTTATGACGGCAGATGAAACTTTAAATGAATTATTGGTGTGTCTGTTCAAGGATTTGACAGAGATAGAGGGCAGATGTCTGATAACAGACGAGTTTTCTGATATTTCTATCAACGATATGCATATAATAGAGGCAATAGGAGTCGATGAGCCAAAGCGCTCCGGCACCGTAGCCAAGCTTATGTCTATCACTCTGGGCACACTGACAAAGGCAATAGATGGTCTCACCCGCAAGGGATACGTGAACCGTATCCGTAGTGAGGAGGATAAGCGTGTGGTAAAGCTCTCACTCACCGGCAAGGGAAAGA